>JGI20166J26741_10092226_pt1 | contig 17363 bp, 19 predicted proteins | sample TergutCu122P5_FD_26741 | JGI IMG/M metagenome (IMG submission 26741)
ATGTGTTTGATATTACAATCTAAAATTCTAAAAATACATTTACGTGTTATTACAATCTAAAATATTAAATCTGTGTAAGTGTGTGTCGTAAATTTAGACGAGGTGTCTGTGTATACATTAAACTCATGCTGGGTCTTTCTTGTTGTAAAATATTAAAATATGTACAAGCAATATGCTGGGTTTTTCTTGTTGTAAAATATTAAAATATTGTAAAATATTAAAATATATACATAGTTAAATATATGAATGGTTAAATATTTTACAAGAAGAAAAACCCAGCATGAGTTTAATGTATACACAGACACCCTGTCTAAATTTATGACACACACTTACACAGATTTAATATTTTAGATTGTAATAACACGTAAATGTATTTTCAGAATTTTAGATTGTAATATCAAACACATTATGTTTTAGTAATACTTGACCACTCACCTATTTACAGAGTGACGGTACCATACGCTGCTTGTAGACAACTGTCCTCCTGAAGATGAGCACTTGACATTCGAAACATGTAGAGGAGAATAGTATTTTATTAATAAATAATAATCAGTGCATCAAGTTGGTAATTAATGTATAGTCAAGATAATGTGTGTGTGTGTGTGTGTGTGTGAGGGTGAGTGAGATAGAGGATTTCACAGCATTCAGGAACCATAAATCTGATATTTGTACCTTCACACAACTTTGTTCATCACTGGTGTCACCACAGTCTGCTTCATCTGAGTTATCTCCACAATTCTGCACTGAGTTGCAATGTTCAGAAGGTATGTAACAACCATCACCATTGGCACAGGCAGTTTTACCATCACAGTTCTTCTCTGTAATAATGCACAAAAATTACATCTGAACACTAAGGAAATAGTAGCATTAAAGTGAAACTTAATGAAATGGGTGGTGTTGACTGGCTTCATCCATAGGATGAAGTGACAGGCTCCTGTGCACACCAATGAACTTCTGACTTCCATAAGAGGTAGAACATTTCTTAAATAGCTGTGTGACTAGTTTATTCTTAAGAACTCTGCCCCATGGAGTTACTCAGCTGAAGTGCTCTTATCTTGGGTTTTCAAAATATTTTAATGAAATTTCTTTCTCACATCTCAAATTATGTTCACATTACTGTTTAACACTTCACACCATTACTTATTTTATTAAGGTAACTACTAACATGCTGATTCCAGTAACCACACGGTATAAGACATGGGTCTGCAGCTGCTCAATGGCTGGGATTGTGGGTTCAAATCTGGCCAAAGGCATGTATGTTTGTCTCTTGTGAGTATAGTGAGTTGCAGACAGAGGTCTCTGTGTCAGGCTGTTCACTCATCCAGAGGAGTCCTACTGACTGTGGTGGGTCCAACGAGTGTGATCATGAAGTCTCGTAAGGGGAGATGATGACCCAAAATCAGGTCAAAGCACCACAGTAAACAAACAACCTAGTAACATACTGATTCCAGAAAAAGTGTGTCTGGCTGTAGTAAACACCACGTCCATCTCCAGACACCTATTTTTCTAATTCTGACCCTAATTTTTATATTACTTCACAGATGTGGGTTGTAGGTATTAAAGAATGTTGTAAAAGAGCTTCTTATATAGATTCTGTTGTACAGCCCACATACACACTGGAGAAGACTGAAACTACTGTTCACAATGCAAAGATGTATAGATTGCAACAAAATTTCCTTAACCACAAGAAAGTTACAGCCCTATTTTAACATAGTAAGTAGGCCTATAGTTCTGCATAGGAAAAAACTTTGGACTAAAAAACTAAGCTATCATAACACAGTTTTCATTACCACATTCACAGTGGACTGAATGCTAGATTACCCTTGCAGCCTAATCAGTATTTGCTAAGCTGAACATTTATTCACACATATTAAAAATATAGATACTTCCACCAATTTTTCTTTCATGTGTTGCCTGAACTACTCTCTATTGATTCTTGAATACAGTGAGCCTCCATTACCAATTATGATATGGACCACAAGAACAAATGCTTGACTCTCAGCCATAATGGAAATATCTACTGACATTTAGACAGAGGAAGTTTTGAACATATGTGAAAAGCTGTACATGTAACCTAACACCACACACACATACACACATACTTAAAGTCACAAATTAGTAACTTACCACATGTCATTTCATCGGAGTAATCACTGCAGTCTACTTTGTTATCACAAAGTTGATGATGTTTATAGCATCCTTCACCTGAACGGCATGCATATTCACCAGGGCATTTGTTACAGTCCATCTCATCTAAACCTGACATGCAGTCCCTTTCCCCATTACAACGCTGAGTCACATTGTTGAAACAACGTGTCTCTTGATCCATGCATGGAATTTCATCTGGACCAGAGCATGGCGACACTGCAATGACATTATACTTGATCCTTTTGTAGATTTTGGACATGTCACACAGACTATTTAAATATACCACTTCTGTACAGAAACTGGCTATAAAAGTGAACCACCATGTGATGAATAATGTGTCATCACTGGAATTCAGAATGTAACCTTTTAACGCTGAACACCTTATAAGTACGTCACGCAGCGAGCCCTTTAAATAGCCAAACGCCTTATAAATACGCTGCAAACAGTGTGTCGAAGTTTGGAGGAATTTTGTTCACTCCTATTTGGTTAACTGCTGTGGCTTGCTATGTTGCAGGACCCTTGAAGGTCAGGCTTTCATTCAGGAGCCAGAATGTACCCCTCCACCTCCTAAACCCCTCCACAAACACCGATATATATGTACACACTTCAAAACTGCGCATTTTTCTCAGCTGACTAATATGGTTTTGACACTGCTTGCTACGATTATCGCTTGCTCTGGAGTTCACTGTGGGTTGAAATATCAACACTGGCCTATGAAGCAAAAAACTCTTCTTTACCAAAAAGGTTGTCAGTGGCATATCGTACCCATATAATTCAGACAAAAGTAATGCTCAAAAGTCGGAGATATCCAGAAAACTCAATGTTTACAGCTACAGAAGGGCCCACAGACATGCCTCTTGTAGTGCTGGGGTAATCTGTAGGGGTTGTGGGGTAGTAACAGGAAACATACAACCGACAATGTAGTAATGTCTTGGGCAACCTGGAATAGCTGGAATTTTTATACAGGAGTCACATTGTAGCTTCAGATCTGTTTTGCTGTCACTGTAGAAGACATTCATACTCACTGGTATTATATTTCTAAAACTGTGCCGAGTCATACATAATAGTCTAAACAAGGCAGATGATTGTGGGTCTCGAGAAATGGCAGGAAAAAAATAAATAAAACTTGAGGAGGAAGCCATAAGTTAAAGTTCTGTTTGCTGACACTGACTCAGAATCAGGTGCAAAACCTAGTGATGTTAGAAGATTATTTTGAGGAAGAAGAAGAAGAAGAGGAACAAATGCAGGAAGCCTCAGCAGAAGTAGCCATAACAAACAATGGCCAGTGAAATCAACCCACTGCTCTGCCGTCTGTGTTCTTGTTGTGGCCAAAGAAAGGGCACAGTGTACAAGTGCACCAGATGTGATGTGGACCTGTGGGTGGTGCCTTGTTTCATGGAATAGCACACAAAAGTGAATTTGTAACATATCACCCTCTTTGTGAATACTGTGTGTCGTGATAAAACAATGATCCAAGGTGCCACAGACCTTATGCAGCAGCCAGAATTATGTGAGTACTGAACTATTTACATCACATTTTATATAATACATGCGATTCACAGGCCTAAATTAATTATAAAAATAGGTGAACATAATGTCCCGGATTAACCAATTCATAAGCACAGTGCAAAATTTCATTTCATTAAATTTGAAGGAAAAGTCTACGAGATTTGCTTTTTCCCCCCCTAAGGGTATGCTTTAAAATTTAAAATCCCCAGTAAAAAAATTCTGGCAGGCAGCGTTGCTCGGAGGGATTTAATTCTGCCGTCAAAGGGTTAACATTATAAAAACAAGAAAACATGAAGGATCTACATACTACATATAGGCTACATATACAATGATTTGCAGAACTATAAATGTACCTATTGATGTAAAAGATTTATGCAAAATCCATAGGAATTTTACACTCTCTCAATGGCCTATTCTATTTCAATCCCTGAATGATGATGTGTAATACAAATTGATTCAAATTTGGTTTTAGAATTCCTGCATAGATGAACATAAAATACACTTCATGGTGTGTTATACACCATGAAGTGTATTTTATATTCGTCTATGTTACCATGCAAAAAAATCATTTTGTGTGAAACATTGGTTATTATTAACATAAAACTTGAACAGCTGAAGCTCAATTAAATGTCCCTGGAAGATAACCTAAGCAGCTGAAACATGGTAGGCTGAGAACATTGTATGATATTTTGTAGTTTGATGGTCCTTACGTATGTATATCTTCACTGGGATTCCCTTTGTTTTGATGTTATAATAGATGTTTTATTACTGTGAAGAATTCTAATTCTTTGTCAAAAACAAAGTTAACTCAGCTGCAGTATATATTAACAACTGACGGAACAGTAAATGAAGCAAACGAAAATTAAAGAAATCATCCCACCTTAAATATGGGAAGCAGCATCTGCTTCAAAAAACATGGAATAGAAGAGAAACTTTATATTGCATATCCTACCCTTTCCACTTCAAAAATATAAGAGCTTTGTTTAATAATCTAGTGAAATAACTAATGACAATTATGCCAGCTTGTTTCCAAAGTTCTAAGTTGCATAGGAACAGCTTTCATACGATTATCTGCCACAAGAGACTGAAGTGGAGCCTGGACCCCACAATAAAACCACAGCCATTCTTGTACATTCTTCCCAGTTATGAGCCATTTATAACTTACGACCACTTGATGATGCTCTCAGGTGCAGGTACTGCAAGAGTTATAAAAAATCGCCACGTGCATTTAGACAGAAATCCCACTGATCCCACACTATCAACAAAGAATTCTTTGGGCTGCTTCCTATACCACTATACCACACTCCCCTGCACTTTGTCATCTGATGTGAATGTATGGTCTTTGAGGGCTTTTTTAAGCATCCAAAGATATGAAAATCACACAGAAAAAAGGCCAGGCTGTATGAAGGATTTTTGAACAGCTCCCACTGCATGGTATTCAGTTGGTCCTGCACTCTGTGGGCTACATGCAGTGGGCACTGTGGTGCAGTAGGATGATGCCATCAGTGAGTTTACCCAGGCATTTATTTTTGATCTTGCTATGTGGATTTTGAACTATTTGACTTATTTTAAATAAGGCAACAGACAGACAATCACAACTGTGTATAGACAATACTTTTAATGTCTCAAACATGTTTTAACTTTTATTTACAGCCAACATCAGGAATAGGTATTGAGAATATACAAGAGGAAAAACATTACTAATTTTAATAAAGTAACATTACTATTTAAAACACAGATGGAGACGCCAATCATATAGTTTTACAGGTTTTTTTGTTTTTAGTTTTTCAGCCAAACTAAGTTCAAATTAAAAATATTCAAAATAATATATTAGAGTCTTGTGATATTTTTGTATTGCAGCACCTACAGTATAATGAGGTGCTTCTATGCCAATAACTCCTTTTCTTGCCAGGTTTAGTTACCACATTCGATTCAGTGAGAAGCAAGGCAGAAGCCTCCTTAAGAACAGCTATAAATATAAAAACCAGAACCATTACACAGATGTGTATATTTCAACAAAAAAAAGTACAGTTCACATTAATTTTGAACGCGCGCGCGCGTGCGTGTGTGTGTGTGTGTGTGTGTGTGTGTGTGAGAGAGAGAGCAGATCAAGATCTTGTCAATCTTGTATTCACAAAGCCATATCTGAACTTTATTTTGGCATTCTAAGTGGGTTACTAGGTGTTTTGAGGGGGATCAGATAACACGAGTAACTGGAATTAATTAACTGAACTGAAGACATAAAGAAGAGCTAATAAATGTGTGTGTTTATTTGAAGTATGAGCACTGGCCTTGTTCAGTGAAGGAATGGCTATCTGCAGCTGGTCGTTATTGGTATATGGGGAGGTATAGGCCTAGGGCTGTGGTTGTGGTCTAGATAGGTTGATTCCCTGTAAGAATGTCAAAGAATGCACAAGGAAAGACAGTCAACTGATCGTTTTCCTTCCTTTCTTTATAAATATGAAATTTCCCAATATTCTAAGGAAGATAAGCAGTAGACAGCTGTTTCTTCACTGAACTAGACAAGTGCTCATGCCTATGATAAAGCAATACATAAGTAGCTGTTTTCTAAGTTTTCAATTCAGCTAATTAATTTCAGTTATTCATATTATCTTAACACACTTCCTAAAACTGTCATCATTTAAACAGAGCAGTGCATTTAGAATGCCAGAAGAAAATTTAAAAAATTGGCTGTATGAATTATAATTAATTAGAATTAGGTAACCAGACCTGTCAAGAAGAAGGAGTTACTGGCCTAGAAACTTGCTTTTATACAACAGGTACTACATTATACACCACATGCCTTCAGTACATTAACTTTAATATATTTAATTTTAACTACATTTGGCTGAAAAACTAACAAGCTGGAGAATTGTACGACTGAGATTTCTTCATAATAATTATTAATGTACTTCCTCCTTTACAAATATGATACCTTTGCATTATGATGGCTTTAAATAAAGCCAAATGGTGAATCACATTTAACACATTGAAACTGCTATCTAAAAATATTTGTGATTGTCAATCTACTGCCACATTTATGTATTTTACTCAACCACGAAAGGTTGTCACATCTTAAAATTGGCAGTATCAGTTTACACTGACTGTGTCATTATGTTATTTGAAGTCCAAGAGTAGGGGTCCATAGCTGTCAAACAGCACAATGAATATCACTTTACTAGCGGATGCCTGTTGAGATGAAGCAATGTGTCTCAATTGCATGTCTGCTGGTTTCCCTGTGACTTCAAAATGGTGTTGCCACATCTCATTATCCACCACAATCCACTGCAGAATGCAATCACCCTTAGTACAGTACCACTGCTCATGTTCCAGCAATATTGACAGGCAATGCTCCTTGCATGTGTGTCTGTAGACATGGGAGCCACTGGAAAAAGCCTTGTCATATAAAAAATTCAGTGCAAATACATGCACAATGTAGATGTTCACATTCAATTTCACCGACAGGGAATAAATGGTCTGATGTCTGTCTTTGCAAACAGCATTCTCCGGATCAGCAACAGTGTCAGCCTGTACCAGTTTTGTTACCTCCATCACTTGTTGCCTCCTCATTCAGAACATACGCAACCAATCCAAACCAGTCTCAGGAAGCACCAAATATAGCATATATCTGCCCATAAATTTTGGCAGGTTGACATTGTTTTCCGCTGAGAAACTGTATCACTGCCCTGTCCTGTTTCAATATATTCACTGCCATGCACACTATCTGTAGGGGTCAAGGGGAAATGGCTGGGCCATGCCAGGGTTGATGTGTTGCCGCAGGGTGATAGCATCAGCCTGAGGCAGGCTGCTGCCTATTATCCAGGGATGGAAGATGTGAAGACCGTCTGTGCGTGGTGAAAAGCCACATCCTATGAGAGGTGACCCTGTTTGAGCAAAACACAGTGGATCTAAAGAAGTAAACCTTGAAAAACAATCCCAATCCCTCAGTGTGGGCACCGTGCATATGGGATGAATGGCAGAGGGTGAGTCTGTCGTGAACGGTGTGCTCTGGAATACCAGGCAACCTCCCAGATGTAATTAGTCTTACCAGGCATGGGGGCTCTGTTTGATGGACTGGATTTTCTCCCACTCTTGTGAGATCAGTATTAGTAAAACTGAGAACATACCAAAACTCATAGAATACTCCTTAACTGGGGATTCCAGTAGGGATTCCAAGGGGTGCTCTAGCCAAGGGGAACTCCTGTGCTCGGAGGCCCCACAAGGGACAACGAGCAGAATCCATGCTTACATGAGGCCAGTGAGACTCCCATTAGTTGGGGGGGGGGACACTTGTCCCCTGGTAGCCCAAGCGCAGAGAATCTTGACGTGTTAGCAGAGAAGGTTGGCACCCTTGATCTCAAGACCATAAAAAAAGAACCATAGTGGCGCTGCCAAGGAGCGGGCTAGGAAGAAGAGGCTTGGGGCCAGCCAATCTCAGCACGGCCCCTCAAAAGGGGGGCCCCCACCTGAAAGCAATCAGACTCAGACCCTGCAGGAGCTCAAAACATCTGGGACCCCAAGTAAAAAGGAAAGAGAAATTACCAACATGTGGGCCTAGTGTGACTGGGCCTAAACTATTTGAAAGCAAGGGGCCATCACAGGGTAAAGGTAAATGGCAGAGGTGGTCCAGGGGCACTCCAGTGGGAAGGCAGGCAAAGAGGCCCAGGCAGACTGGGCAACCAAGCTATGCCAGGGCTGCTTGGGAGGGCCATTGTCTGTGACAGCTATCTGGAGATCCAGGTCTCCAAGGAAAATTTTGTAAGCATCCGGTGGGTTATTCGTGGGTTTGAGGATGGGCTCCCTGAAGAGGAGTTCACCCCCAGGCTCATCGATACTTGCTGGGCTAAAGGGGCTTCCATTATGGCACGCCAGGATGAGGAGACCAGGGATTGGCTGGGTAGTTAAGTACCAATCCTGCAAGATTGGGAGGGTTCTAGACTCAAAACTGGGGGGCTGGATGCTCGCTCTACCTACAAAAGATGGGTGGCTTGGTTCCTGGGCCCTGTGGAGGATATAGTCCTATTTTCAGCGACTCCATAGGCTGAATCGGGGACTGGATACTGGCCACTGGAGGATATATGAGCACAGGGAGAAACCCAGTGGGGTCTGCCTGGTGCTCAGCATTGACTTGTCCGTCACAGTGTTGGCGGGGATGGGACGGAGACCATTCAGCGGCGTGGGACAGGTAATCTTCTCTCTTGTGGGTGTAAAACCAGAATGAAAGAAGTACGAAGAGAAAGAGGAAGAGGAGGAGGTGGCTGAACATGTCATGGTGAGTACCATCTCATTTATTCAAGCCAACCTACAAAAGAGTATCACTGCTTCTAGAGTTCTTACTAGAACAGTATTTGTTAAAGGAATAGATATGGCAATAATACAGGAACTGTGGTATTGAGAGGGCCGTATTATGGGCCAAAATATTCCGGGGTATACCCCGTTCTACGTGAGCAGAACAGACAGACTTAGAGCATGTATCCTTGCAAGGGACATGAATGCTACAGGGATTCTTTTGCAGGGACCTGATAGCAGTTCTAATAAATTATAATGAAAGTGAGACAGAAAGATGTTTGGTTGTCTGTTCTGCTTATATGCCTTATGATTCCCAGGATCCTCCCCCTGACGAAGGAGTTTGAGGAACTTGTGCATTATTGTGAAGAAGAAAACCTCTATCTAGTTACAGGGTGTGACTCCAATTCACACCATACAGTGTGGGGCAGCACCAATTGCAATGAGAGAGGGGTGGCTTTGTTGGAAATTCTAAATTCTTTGAATATGGAGATTCTAAATCAGGGCAATGATTCCATCTACTGCAGTGCCGGAAGGCTAGAGGTGACTGACATTATCCTGGTGTCCTTTGGGCTCCTAGAAAATCTTAATGGCTGGGAGGTTTCTTCTTAACCTTCTCTGTTGGACCATACACATTTTCTGTTCACTTTAGAGGGATCTCTACCAGTACGCCTGATCAGGAATCCCATGGGTACCAATTGGGACTTATTTCGAGAGGGAGTGAAGGGCAGACTGAAGAGAGGCCCAGAAATGAACATGAAAGATAAGGGCAGACCAGGGCTTGCAATTATCTTTGTTCAGCAGGCCCTAATCTCAGCTTATGAGCATAAGTGTCCTCTTAAACCTGTTATGACAGGAATACATTCTCTGAAGTGGACATGTGAGTTGGGAGTCCCTCAGAAGAGGAGTGAGAAGACTCTTTAATAAGCGCTGAACAGATAAGAATCCACAAAGCTGGTAGCTCTATAGACAGGCTCATGGAGATATAAAAAAAGGAAGTAAGGAAAACCTCTAAAGATGCATGGAGGACTTTCTGTAGCTCTGTTAATGACCTACCCATGTCAGCTAGGTTACACAGGGTTCTTTCTAGGGACCCTAAGATCAAGCTGGGATCTTTGGTGGCTCTCTTGGGCAGATGTACTCAATCCGAGGGGGAAACCTTAGAGCTCTTGCTAACTACTAACTTTCCTAACTTGGAGATCACGGAGCAGGTGGCGCACCCTGCTGCTGCCCATTGTGCCGGATCTTCTGACTGGTGGGTGGCTGTGAGGGTTGTCAACTATAGGACAATGGAATAGGCAATTGATTCTCTTGCCCCATATAGAAGTCCAGGACTGGAGGGCATATTCCCGGCCCTGTTGCAAGAGGGACGGAGGGTTGTTGCTCCTAACCTGGTCAGGATTTTTTGTGCCTGCCTGGCTACTGGCTACATTCCAGCCACATGGCATCAGGTTAAGGTAGTGGTAGTAGGTACGTAATCCTTGTAGTAACTCCTATAGTGGAACTAGGGATTTTAGACCCGTCTCACATCGTCCTTACTTAAGACCATGAAGAGGCTGATAGATAGGTTTCTAAGAGATAAAACTTTGGCTTTAGTGCCACTGCATCCTAATCAACATTCGTACCAGGCTGGGAAATCTGTGGAAACGTCGCTTCATCAGGTCGTGGTTCAAGTTGAGAAAACACTTGACTAGCAGGAGATAGCTCTGGGTATTTTCTTAGATATAGAGGGGGTGTTTAATAACATCTCTTATGACTCCATATGCTTGCCAGACATGGGGTTGATCAGACCATTTTACGGGGATTGCGGTATCCAAGGGATGTCCACAGGGGGGGTGTGTTGTCACGACTTCTATCATGCCTGGTTGTGGATGTTTTGATAGCAAGGCTCAGTGGAGGTGGGATATATATATTCAAGGTTAGACAGATGACATTTGTCTTCTAGCTGTGGGAATATTCCCAAACATGGAGTCAGGGCTCATGCAGTGGGCCCTTCATACTTTAGAGATATGGTGTGACAGGGTCAGGTTGTTGGTCTTGGTTGTATTTGCAAGGAGAAGGAAACTTCCTGATTTCTTTGAACCACACTTTGTGGGGTTACTCTAAGTTGCTCTATGTCGGTTAAGTATCTTGGGGTAGTCCTGTATTCTCAGTCGACTTGGAGGGAGCATATGCATGTCATGGTAAGGAAGGCTCACAATCTGTTGTGGGCCTGTATGAGGGCCTGTGGCGCAACGTTGGGCCTGAGACCTAAGGTGGTCCATTGGCTCTACTTTCTATCATTTGGCCGTCCATCACTTTTGCATCCTTAGTTTGTTGGCCTGACTGTCAGACTGCTAGTGCCCAGAAATGACTAAGCCGACTATAAAGACGTGCATGCTTAGGGATAATGGGAGCAATGCACACTACTCCTACTGGTGCTATGGAAGCATTCACTGGCCTTCCTCCATTGGTGAGGTGAGATCAGCAGCAAATCATCTCTGGAGTCTGGAATTTTGGTCCTACCTCCACCCCAGTTGAGGACGTAGTAGCATACTGATGTGTAGTCAGAGGTCGGACCCTGTATTTAATATGGGGGTCGATGTTATGAGGCCAGCTTTTAACCTTGAACTCAAATAAGGCATTACTATGTTGACTAGAGAAGAGTGGACCAGAGGACCTGGGACTCCTCCTGTAGTTAAAGGGCTCGCCTGGTTCACGGATGGGTCCAGGAAGCAGGGGACTGGGGCTGGAGTCTATGGGCAATCTTTGGGAAGAAGGGTCAGTATCTCTCTATGAAACTATGCTACAGTTTTTCAGGCAAAGGTATATGCCATCTCAGTATGTGTATATGAAATTCAAACGAATCCAAGGACAGAGATATATGTTAGTACTTGCTCTGATAGACGGTTCTGCAAACCATACAGGATGCCAAAACAATGTCTCCATTGGTGCAACAGAGCCAAAAGGGGTTGAAATTATATCTTTACCTAGCACATAGTGGGACTTTATTGGGTTCCTGGACATGCTGGGGTACAAAGAAGAGGAAACGAAATCATCAACAACCTCTCAACAGATGTATCTGTTCAGAAGTTTGCAGGATCTGAGCCATCCTTTTGGGGGTCTCTTGCAGAACATAAAAAGGAAGATAAAACACTGAGTGGATAATGAGCATTTAGCAATGTGGTGTGGACCTAGCAGTACTCAGAGACAGGATTAAGCACTGACCTAATCTAATGTACACTCTGTATGCTGTGCCAAAATGCCATCTGTACTTGCTACTCACCCAACTGACTGTACTGTTCTGCACAAATGTCTGCCAGTGAGTTTACCAAGTCAAACATGCAGATGTGCCATCTGCACTGCCATAGCAGTACCACAAACAGTTTTCAGTTGTACCTGCTTTATAGCTACTGAATTTTGATACACCATCACACAGTAAAGGAATAACTCAGACATAGCAGTGAAGCATGAAAATTTGCCAATTCCAGGACATCAAGCACATTCCTATGACAAGAACAGATTCAAATTTAGAAATATCAGTCCACTTTAGGCAACAGAGTTATACTTCATAAGTCATACACATACCTAACAGAACTGTGTAATTAAGCTGAAATCCTCTTCCTCCCATGACAACCTTTGATGTATGGAACTTAATGTTTGTCTTCACTTGGGACACATAAACAACTTCTGGTGGTCTATTCAGCCCACAGTACTGTTTTGTATCCCCTCCACCCTGTGGCAGGGACAGCCAAGTGTGTGTACAGCAAGGCGGAAATCCACAGTTTACATCTTCTTCAATATCAAAATCTATCACACTAAAAAAGATGTCATTAGATAACTTAAAATGTAAGTAATGATGGCAATTAGTCTAAAATGATGACATAACAGACAGTATGCTACAACTGTGGAGAGAATTTCAACTCATGTTTGGTCCTACATCATCAGAACAGTTCTGTAACGACATTCTGGTACTGAATATTCAGTAAAAACTACATGTTAATTTTATTACAAAAATTCATATGTAATTTTTCATAAGGATGAAAACAAACAGTGAAAGAAGGAGTACAATGTTGTGCCCTCTATGGTACCTTGAAATAAAAAAATGTCACAATCTAATACAATATTGATGTACTTCGTATATCTGAAGATAAGGACATTACATGAAAAGCAAAAATGTACTCAGACTTGCAATATTTACATCATGGAATATTTATTGTAACATACACTTTGAGGTACATAGGCATGTTAATAAAAATGCCTACTTTTTTTGGGACAGAGAAGTTTACATAGAGATGTCTTTTAAACATTATGGGAAATGTGATCCAAATGGTGTACATCAAGCTTCCAACACCACTTTCACAGAGATACAACTTTTAATTATTGGGTTCTAAGCTGCTACTGATCTATTCCCATTACTGAGCAAATTGGTGTTAAATATGTTTACGTTGATGTTTAACTCTGAAAGAACAAGTTCTGCAACAGGCTTGGCATATTAAATAAAATATTACTAAAGATTTATTACAAACTCCATGGAACATAATCCTTCTTGGGAAGCCACAGTCTCTCAGCTTGTAGCAACCAGGGACTCGTTGCAGCCCACTGACCACAAGTTGCACTCCCTGGACAGCAGGCATGCAACACATTCCAACAGGTCTGTTTAGTCTAGCAGTTACCTATGAAATGTTTTGTACAAGGCCAGAGCAAGAGAGGGCTGCGTGATCTGCAGTGATACTCAGCAGACCTCTCTCAGTGACACAAATTTTGGAGGAAAATAACAGAGTTAGACTATTAAGCGTGTTGAATGTTTAGCAGCAGGCTGGGTACAAGTGACAGTATACCATCGTGAAGCAGTAGGATCGACGCAGCATACAGAATATGAGAAGATGAGGAAGTAATCTGTGCTATGGGGCTCATTAATCGCCTCGTGAAAGTAGGTTTCATGAAGGGGTTAAGCAACAAAATAATTCATACTACTGTGTGGTCAAAGGGAGAAACTACTTTGCTATCAACCTTCATAGATGTCGCCCTAGAAGGGGAATCGACAATTTTATCTGCTAGAGAGAGAGGGTTCTCGGTAAAGAAAGGTTATGGAAGCATATCTAAAGGTCCAGCCCAAGTATCAGTACAAGCATGCAATTGAGGTAGCAGCAGGGGACAAGTGTTGAGAGGGTCAGGTAAAGGACCTGGGTTCATAGCCTGAGTAGAATCAGAAGGACTTAGCACCCTGGATACAGGGTTAATACGCAGGATATTACAAGCGATAATACAGCGCAATTAGGCACAAGTGTATGAGTGCAGGTATAAGAGATTCAGGTAAAAGGATCAGATGTTACACATGTGGTAATTGTGGCCATGTCGCTAAAGCATGCACAATGATAGATGGTTCTGGGTGGTGGAAAATTAGTTTGGGAAAAGGTCTTCTATGATGTGTCTTCCCACACAAAATTTTATAAAAAATTTCTGATACTCAAATGTGTGCAGCATATCCCATCCACCTTATCCTCATCCATTTAATTATGATCATACTTGGTGAAGAGTACAAATAATTAGGCTGTTCAATACATAACTTTTTCCAACTTCCTCCCTCCTTCTCAGGTCCAAATATTGCCATGAGCACCCTGTTTTCTTATATACTATCAATCTATGTTCATCCCTTAGATCACTGTTTCTCCAACTGCGTTCCGCAAAGGGGTGTTAGGGGTTCTAAGAGATGAAAATGCATAATGGTGGAAGAGTTTTATTAGTGGTTCTAAATTTATATGTACAAATTAAAATACACATGGCAACATTCAACACTAACCATTCTGTCACTGACAGCATGCAGACAATAACTGCTGCTTCAGTCCAGAAGCTTTCTGATTCTGTAGTCAAGTGTCAGCTGAGCTTGCCACTGAGTCAACGTGTCAGGAGAAACGATCAGGTTATCGACTAGTCTGAGGCTAGCTGTTGATTTTTTAGAAGTAATGTATATAAATGCAGGCATTTAAATTTATATTTGACTTATTCCTTCATCCAGCGTAACTCCTGTTTGGCAGTGCATTATATTCTTAACTTTTATACCATGCACTTACACACAGGTCCAATTTTGAAGAGTCTGCCTGATTGCTCAGTTGGTTTTGAATTACAGCTGAAGTGTGAGGGTTTGTCATTTTGCGACTGACTGATCCCGATACTGGGTTTGTAGAAATAGAGGTTGCATCTGTCAATCAGTAGTCTTTCATTTTATTGTTCTGAATCTTGCTCATTTATTAGTTTCTACATTGGTTTTATCAGACCACTGACAGCATTTTTGCAGATGTCAATTTTTTACAATTTTGTTTGTGGTATAGATTTAGTACCTTCTGAAGGCTGCAATTAGATAATATACCCAGAGCTGCAATGGACCTGCTTCAAGATGCCATTTTTGCAAACACCTGAGCAACAACTGTCATTAATCATACACATTAGGCTTTTAGTACATGAAAGTAATTACATATTTGTTGGGTTTAAAGCTCATCTGAGCAAGTCAGTGTTCAGAGAAGTAACATATTTTTCAGTTGGTCATACCTAGCTCAATTGTAGCTGAACTTTATCAATCAACATGAAAAATTAACAGAACAAAACTTCAAATGGTGTACTCTGTGATGAAGCACGGCGACTTTACAAAAGTATTTACTCTAAAAGCGTCAGGTTTTCCAGTACATGCATAAATCTAATTTCACTCATACCTGTAAGAAATGTATAACCTTCCGTGAGGAAATTTTCACCGAACTCGTACATGCTCAACAGCATTATTTGCAGATCGCTTATACTGAATTCCACCCAAGTAGGGCCATACATGTGGAAAGTACAGGCAGAATTCATGTGTTCCCTCAAGTAAAGCATGGCTTTCCCTGCACCAATTTTCATGCAACTCATAATCACACTATAAATTTTTGAAGACACCCCCTGTACCAAAGGTTTTTGAAAACTAGAAAAAATATGCAGAAAATATGTGCACAATTTCCTCTATCCCCTTTTAAGTGTGGCTTTTATTGCATCAATTTTCACAACATTCACAAATACTGTATGGTAACAAGTAACATGATCTATATCCAATTGCACCCAAACATCCCAGGAAAGAGCAAAAGTAGGGTAAAAATTCCTATATTCCTTCAAGTAAAATATGACTCACAAAACCAATGCTCAAATTTTTGTGAAGAAATCCTATACCATACATAGATATGCACACACCTACATAAATATATCACAGTTGAACAGACATGGTCTCCATATAAGGCACTTCATAAAGAATGTCTAACAATCCATGAAGATAATAAATGAACAATTCAGCATTAAAGTCAATACAGAATCAACACTGAAAAGTGCACCAATACAAATCTTGTGAACATATAACAGCTTGTCCCCTGGTTATATTTATCTTAGCAGACATCAACCAAATAAATATATTTTTAACCTTTAGGCCTAACAGACAAAAGGGCAATGTAGTACTAAATGTACATAATTTTTGTCCAAACAGAAAAACACAGTCCCACAATGGGCATGTAAATTGAAGAGTGCTCCAGCCACAGCAGACACCTGGTATTTACAAGGCTGTATGCTACAGAATATATGAACTTACCTTATTTTTACTACAGTTTCTGTATGTGCATTTATGATCCAAGTACAGCTGGTATGATTTGGGTAGACCATTGGGTAATTTGGACTGCTTATTGTACCACTAGGACTATTCAGTTCAACTGGATTACAAATTCCAGATTGATGGGAATATTTTGATGTCAATGCTGTACCAATACACGCTGTAAAGAAAAATACAATTCTGACGGACTGCAAAATATAAAATCCAGCAATTTAGATATCACAATAATATCAACTATGAATACATATCTTCTTTTTAAATTTTACCTGAATAAAGATAAGCAATTACCAAAATACAGTTCACACATCTGACATGTTGAAACTGCCTGCTTTCAGATAATGCATTCATTATGGGCCCTTTAAGCTGCAAAATAAACAATATATTAATTACAGGTGCACTTGAAATTTATGAATTTTTGTGTTCACATCAATTATAAAATATATTTCAAGGTGTGAATTTTAAATGTAAGTTTCCAAATGTTAAACATTTAAGGAAATCATATGATTACAATTGATGTTTAAAAAAACCAACACAATACATAAAATAAATTTGGACACAGACCAATTTATTCCACTCTCCTACACATTTTGGCCCTGCAGGGCCATCTTCAAGAAGAACAATTAATATTGGTGGAAATTACTAAAATTTAAAAATATCCCAAGTCACCTGGCTTGTTACACACTATTTAAAAAATTATTAACACCCACGTGTACTGTGTTCATTTTTTAATCGGTTATAATTTGTAGTAAGTACACCGTGATTATGCAGTAACACACAATTACACGTATTCATACTCAAAGTAAGGATCTTCAATATTAAC
>JGI20166J26741_10093337_pt1 | contig 17346 bp, 13 predicted proteins | sample TergutCu122P5_FD_26741 | JGI IMG/M metagenome (IMG submission 26741)
TCTAAATTCGTTAAAATGAAATGTTTTAACACACATTAAATAGGGAAAAGGGAAGGGGCCTAAACATAATTTTGCAATTCTGAACATTTCGTTATACTGGTGTTCGTTACAGCGACATTTTACTGTACAATGTTCTGTAGAATGGGAAATAGGTAACAGCATTTCAGATAAGCGTGAGATTGGTTTCTCATAGTGGTGTTACTGAAGATTCAAGTCATCATGGTTATTAAACCGCATATTGGATAAGCAGTTCCTCATGTTCTTGAACTCCTTGACCCAGAATGTGAAGACACCACAGTCCTTCAAAACACTGGTAACCATTTACTCCACAACAACTCAGAGGATCTTGCTGCCTCTGTCTTGATGGTAGTCCAAAAACAGTAAGCTGCATGGAAGAAAATGAGTGTTCCTGGTATACAGGAGAAGGTTAGGAAAGGCATTATGAACAGTGGATTGACATCACAGGCGGACAATGCAGGAAAATGACAAGCGTGATGAAGGTGTTTAGGGGTGTACATGGACATAACCAGGATTAACAGGAATGAAGTTAAGAACAGGTTCAAATCTTGCAAAGAAACCCTCAGTTTGCAGTCAAAATGTGTGTATCCCTTCGTAACTGGGCTCTTCAGATATTGTGAAGTAAGGACTTCCAACTCAAGTATAATATTCAGTACATATGAAATAATGCTGTCTGTTTTGTTGTTTTGATTGTAATTCACCTCTACAGCTACAATGATCCTCTTGGAACTGAGGCATAAATAGAAATGTTAAGGCAACAGGTGTGAAGCTGGAAGTAAACTGAATTGCTTCAATAAAAAAAAATCTTAACCCCTACAGAAATTAAAGAAAGTAAATGTGATCAATTAACACAACCAATCGATCAAATGAACCATAACACAAATGCAAATAATGCTCATGAGAATACCTCTGAAAAGCGTCTCTGCCATGTTTCAAGGACAAGGGCTGCCTTCTCTTGTGTCCACTCCACATGATGGACCTTATATGTGTCAGACCAGAAGTCAAACATCTCCCGCTCCCCCATCAGTTGTACCACTGTCTGGAGAGCATGTGCTCTGTGCACAGAAGAAAATATATCACAATTTACCCAAACCTATTATAGATACTCCATGGCTTATGATAGGGCTCCATGCCACAAACCTTTATGTAACTTGAATTTTTACATATGCTGGAATTTAACACACTACCCACCATATATAGTATATAATTTATTTATATAGCATACATGTGTGTATATGCTGTTGATCCAATAACTCTCTACTGCAATATTAAGTGATTAGTGTTAAACCTTAAGAATTATTCCATGTATAGTCAATAATTCAGTGGCAATAATGCAAGTGAATGTAAAGATAAGTGTAAATAAGGTTGAGTTTTAAACATGTTTAGGGAAAAGTATACCTAAGATCAAATTTATGGAAGATAGGTCCTGGATTTCTCCAGAACCTCTGCCTGACTATGCTTTCACTCCTGTAAGGAACAACGTTGTGCACATTTAAAAAAATTAATAATTTTTATTATTAGTATTACTTGGAAAATTTCGTAAGTATGAAAATGCATAACTTCAAATTGCATAACAAGGGGTATGTCTGTATGTCCATAACTCATCAGCCAATGTTAGGGTTTCTTTAACCATGTTGTGATGTAACTGCAATACCTCTGTATGTGTCCAGTCTTGTTCCGAGTTGCCCCACCCACTACCAAGTCTTCTGGCCAGTGCATGTATTTTGCTGCAAATCCATAACAGCCACCTGTTAATTCTGCCCCAATGTCTGGTATCTGTAACAAATTACTCCATTAGTTTCAGTCCCTCCTTCAATTTTATGTTTACCGTGGAAGAGATTGGAAAATAAAACTGGTCCCACACCTGAATTCACAAAAATAAAGTTTTACTTGACTCATGGTTGCCCAAGTTAGGTTAAAAAAGGCTGCTGTTGTTATTTGTTAAGAGTCATATTATAGCTAACTATATGCAATAAATCATTTAATAGGTATCTGGGATTAACAATAACAATTAGAGACTCATGACGAAATCAGAGAAAATAAAAAGAAAAATTGGGAAAGTTGTTATTATTCAGTTCATAGAGCTTGCTGTGGCAGTACAGAGTACCATCAAGTTCCTTTCCTCAAAAATAAAAAACTGCCAACAGCATTCTTTGGGTATGATCACTTAACAGTGTACCACATGCTTTTATTTGAGGACATATGAAGCATATGTGTGCATGTGTGCATGCGTGTGCACGCAAGCGCGCGCGCACTCACGCACGCGCGCGCGCGTGCACACACACACACACACACACACAAGAATAATGTAGCCACTTGTTTTGAACAGCCATGGAATATGGTCTCTTTAGGTTTTTTAATTACAAAACCAACACATGTAACAGTAAATAAGACACATATTCTCCTTGCACAAAATGAACAATGTTAAGATGGTCTCTTAGGTTGTTACAAGAGCATTTTCCAAAGTAAGTGCAACAGCAAATATGTGTCTAAACATAAGAAGAATGAAATATGCAATATGAAGAACTAAAAAACAAGGCAGCCATTTTCCATGCACCTCCAACCATGTGCAATGACCGTAAATATGATTCTGTCTTCTGTAGCCAAATGACTCTCTGTATTCTGCTTTCATTTTGTAATTCGTACTTTGTGCAATAATATGTACTAAAAGACTACATATAAAAAGGCAACAATGATGCCAACCATGATGATGACAAAAAAACAAACAACAACAACAAAATTAAACATTAAACATTTAACATTTCCATCCTCCTACTACAGGTTTCTGTTGATGGAAGGAGTGTGCAGTTTGTAGGATTGGATAGCAGGCACTGGTTGGAAGCTCCACAACCTATGCTCCCTCATTTCCTGAAGTTTTGGGCTCTACTACAAGTAAGTCATTACTACTGTTGTTGCCAACAGATCAGTAAATAAGAGGCAATTGTGTGTTTATTTGTTGTTTATTAGCCCAGAATGAGGGCTCTTTCCTCTGAAGGACAATATGCAAAATTAAGACTCCCCAACTTGTTTTCCTTACTTCCCACTTTTGAGGGGTTAAAATAGGACCCAAAGGTGTCACTGACATCTGTAAGAGGACTGTCAATTGTACTGTCCCAATGGAGACAGCAGATCCCCTAAGTGAAAGTTATCCCTGACAGACAGGCTGTTCCCACAGCACATGACTGTAGACTGGACTGTTCCCCTCCCCCTCTTGTTATCTGGACTATCTCCTCATAATACAGCCACCTCATAAAGTGCGCCAATTGGGGGTGGGGAGATAGGCAGATAACACATGGGGAGTTATAGGAAATGAAAATGGAAGTAAAGAGAAAGAAAGGAAAGCAGAAATACAACGCCAGGAAGAAAGGCTGATGAAAGATATAGCAATAATGTGAAAAATGAAAGGAGAAAAGAAAATACAAAAATAGAATGAAATTGTGGGAACCTGAGAAAGTGTCTTAGACCGCTTTCTTGTTCCACAACACAATGAAATTATCTCCTGTGCCATGTGGTTTATCTCCATCCCTGACAGGGCTAGAAAAACCAAAGGAGTTACATGTACACCAAGAACCTGTAATAAAACAGAATTTAACTCTGGTGACACCCACCTGTCCAGATAACTTGTTGGGAGCAGTGGGTGGGCACTCTGAGTCTGATGGATCAAGACATGGCTTTTCCTGATAACCTGAACTGATACCCGCCTGAAAAAAAAATACAACATTTATTCACGCATCTGAGCTTACAACTATGGATGGTGACACAAGTGATTTGAATATGCAGGCATGCCTATTTTCTGATTAATTTTAATCCCATGGTTTTTCTCAGACCATAATGTACAAATACTCACTGCTGAAGCAGACACATTTAGTTTGAGGGAAGTTTTCCATGACATTTACCAAATAAAAATTCACAACTGTAGGAGAGCCATTCTACCACATTATCAGTACATTTTTAGCACATAACTGCGCCTGTATGTTACAAACATAAGACACGAGATCTTTTCTGTGATATTTTTCCTGTCAGAAATCAGTCTAAACCAGGGCTGACAAACCTGTGGCATGTGTACACAAAATGGCAAATGGAAAGTTTTCTTTGGCATAAGGCATTCACTGCTGTCCCAATTTTTTATTGCTTTGGCCCAAGCAGTGGCTCTATACACGTATTGTCTATATTCTTGACAATATAGAGACTATATATGAATTATTGCTCGTACCGAATAACCCCACGAGTGAAATGCTTTTACACAAACCAGGAGCAGTGGGAAGTGTTGACTGGGTGTCCGTTATTCAGGTGCCACCCAGGCAGTGATCAGGCAAATACATGATATTGGACAAAAGGTTCAACAATCTTCTTTTCAAACAGACGGTAGCAGCAGCCCCAGTTACTGTCACATTTTCTTTATTATGGCATTCCTTGACCAGGCCTATATTAGGAATATAATAATTGTACAATGCATTAATTAAAAAATATAATTATAATAAGCGTCTATAATAACGCAATAATTAATAATAATTATGGCAGGCTCCAAGACCTTATTTTCCTCTTCAAAATTTCCATAAGTATACCCAAGAAGTCTTGAAATTTATAGACAGTTTGGGCACCGCCCTCAATACAGTTCACCAGCCCTGGTCTAAACATTTCTGCCATATGGTTACAGAAAACATCAGTATCACTGAAGTTTTATAAACATCTGTCTTGATCAGCTAAAAGTCACATAAAGTATGTACACACAAATAAACATAACAGAGCTTTGAAATTTGCACAGCTCTCGCAGCACACCCGCGAAAGCAGTGTTTAACAAACGGCCTGTTTTCATTTCACGCCTGATCATGTTTGCTGTACACCCCTCAGCTGTGCGCGGTAATAAGGTAGCATGTGGACCACCCATCTGGTCCAGACTAGAAGAGACAGCTGCTCCTCAGACAACACATCCCTAGGGCTCTCTGAAGTACTTGCGCTCTCTATGAGGTGTCTGTGTGTGTGTCAGAGAGAGATGACGGAGAACTGGCGCGCGTCAATTGGCGTCATCGCGAACATAAATCACAAGAATTCATTCTCTTCATTTTGATGTTTCAAAAAGGCAATGCGACAACTTGAGATATTTCCAGAGCCATGAAAAGGATGGCTCCTTCCATACGGTCTGACAATCATTTGCAGTAATTCACACTGTAGTCCTCTTGGTGAACCCTAGAAGTGGAATTCCTCACCTAGTGGTGCGAGCAAAGGGTAGTGAATAATAGAATGTTCTTCATTTTCCCTTTCAGACATATTTCTTTTTATTGTATCACACTGCGGTTTTCTGTGTTGGCTCGTGTACTTAGGTAGGTTTCACCCTTTCATAGGCCACGAAGGGAGGGTAAAGGTATAGCTCTACTCTATTTTTGACCTCGGCACTAGAAGGGGTGAGGGGTCAGCGTCACGCCCCGGCCGCACCTTACCTCCGAGAAAGACCCGGTACCCATTGTACAGGAGGCTGGGTGGGGCTCAGGGCCGATCTGGACTGGTGCGGAAAATCTCGCCCCCACCGGGATTCGATCCCCGGACCGTCCAGCCCGTAGGCAGACGCTATACCGACTACGCTAGCTCGTGTACTTAGTTGTACACTAAAAATGGAAACGGTAAGTTTCTGCAAGGCGACGGAGATCACTCACCACTCTACACGGTGTCAGAAAGCGAGATAAAAGTTTTTGCATTTAGTACCACTGTCAACTACTACGAATACACTGCGTCAGTAGCAGACAAGTAAAATATGGTATGAACTACTGGTGGAGTGATACCGACGGAGGTAATTCTAAGTATGCTGAGGGTGTATGTAAACTAATATGGCGGTTATGCGGACTAAACCTAAACTCGTTACAACTGTTTACATCACGTGACCAAGTGTGACACCATATGTAGAGTTCCAGTTTATTTGTACATCCACGTAGTCACACACGTAACAATGGACAAGTCAATTACAGTTCACAATTTATATGTTACAAAACACATCTTATAATATACGGACAACCAACCAATATAATATAATAACAAAACAAAATCTGAAGACCAACTGGATGTGGAATATGGCTACTATGCGTATTGAACTTGAACCTAAATTCGTTATGGTTATCCGGCATTTCCTACATCACGTGGCATTTGTTCATATTATTTGGGTGTAAGTGACCTCTTATCTTAAAATTGACTGAGATAACTCACATGGTTTTGTTTAAATGATATGTCTTCCACGTGATATATGGCGTCTTTGCGTACTTAGCCGCAAACTAATGTTGTTATGGTCACAAGACAGAGTTTATATCACGTGACATTTTTTACATTATGTTGATGTAAATGACCACTTAACCTAAAGATGAGTTAAACCACGTGGTTTTGTTTATAAGATGTAAATTCACAACGTGTTGTAAACAAATACGGCAAACATGACTACCGAACGTCAACTTAATTTCTTTATAGTCACATTGCAATGTTTACATCACGTGAAAAACTTTACCAACTTTAAATTTGCCAGACAACATGGCGCATAACCCGCCAGTTTTAAATTTTCCACACAACATGGCGGTCTTCACTCAATTTCGGTAACACAATTTTAATACGTATGTATTAGACAGCTGAGGCAACGACACCAAGTGTTAGAATGACTAAAGCTCCCTATTATCGATATATCGAAAGATGCAAAGTTCAAATACTTTCTACCTCAAGCACCCCCTTTTTAAGGACGGGAAAAGGTATTGTTGAAACTGAGATCAAAAACCGAACTTGTTTCATACTTACAGATTTACATATTGGTGATTATGACTTTTATTAATGGGATGTCTTGTACCCTCTGTTCAACAGAAATCAAGCGGTCTGAAATTTTCTAAGTCCCTAACTGGAAGTCACGTGACGTACAGTTGCCAAAATAATTCGAGTCGTTTTACTTTCCCCATATTTGTGCATTCGTGGCATTTCTCTCTCTTCCATTAATCACAATCAATCACGCCGTTTATATATTAACCAAAGACACCAATACGTTCGCTTAATTTGAAGTTAAAACATGAATTAAATGTCGTTAATTTACCGAGGTGTGGCTTGCTAGCTCTGCTTCCATGGGTGGATGTTGCGAAAGGGTGGCTGTATGCCGCACCCGAAGGTAGCCGAGCGCGTTCATGCGTGATGGTATTACTCTTCGGAAACAAATTACATTGGTTCGAGTCCAGTCTGCTGCGAGCTACGGAACAGAGTGGTTGTAGTGGATTGCTTAACCTTCCGATCGATAGTGAAAGCAGTGTTGTGTAGTGCAACTCGTGTGCGCCTGCTTGCCCTTGTGTTGGAGTGGGAGCAGTGAAGTATTTCGTGTAATTATGGCAGAACGCCACAATAAAATGGTGTGCTCTTTTGATCCGTCTGGCCCCCGGATAACTGCTTATGATATTCACGAGAGGATCTTCGCCGTTCTGCGGTTCCCAAAGAACAAAGTACAAATGATCCAGATTGATGGAATCAAGAGGCATGTTTACATCAAATTGGTGGATAGTAAGTGTGTGTTTCCTCTACTACGTAACACAGGGGGCCAAGCTGAATATAAGTACCCACCCGGTGAGTTGTCAATTGTGAATATCGCACTGACCGGTTTGAGCACCAAGCGCATACGCATAGCAAACCTGCCGCCGGAGGCCAATGACACATTCTGGGCAACGCTCGCACCGTATGGCAAAATTATGGATATTCAGAACGAAAGGTGGTGTAAAGATTCTAGATATTCCGTGGCCAACAGCGTACGACAGGTGACGACGTGTTTGTCCTGACACGTCCCGTCACATTTACCTGTTGCCGGCCAAAGGGTTCTCCTGTCGTTCGAGGTGTAGGCGGCCACCTGCTACGGTTGTGGCGAGGCGGGCCATATGTATCAGGGGTGCCCTGCACGTCATAAAACGGGAACTGTGAGGACTACCTCGACGAATGCCACGTACGCATCTACTGTAACGGCTAGCGCAGCAACGTACAAGGGCTCAGTGATCACTACGACTGGAAATGGCCGTATTGATGACGAAGGGTCCACGGCCTCTACAGTGCCCGAATGGAGGTTGACTGGGGACGATAACGATAATTGTGTCGCAAAAGCAGTGGTCCCCGACAGACCTGGAACATTTGCAGCGCCGGCTCCTACGGAAGGGACAGACGACCTCACCGAAACCTCGCAAAGCGCAGTCCTAGTGGAACCCCAAAAAAGGATGTAGATAGGTGCCCGAGCCGCAAGGCGACTTCACCATAAATCAAGCCGGTGAGTCACGCACTCTTAGTATAAAGTCTAGTGGACACATTCCAGTACGACTCTCGGAGGATGCGGATACCAAGAGTGATGGAGAGGATGGAGCAATAGCTGACAGGATGGCACCCCTGTTCACGGGAAAAGGGAACGGACACAGGAGGATTTAGGTCGCGCCCAAAGCGCAACAAAAGCATGAAAGTAGACAAATTCGGTGACTAAAAACATCAACGGTATCGCAACCTGCCCCGACAATCGTCGCTTAAAAGCGTGAAAGCATAAGGTGTTCTGTACACCTCCTTTCCCCCACACCTGCGAGATGCATAGTGCGTAATTTGCCAACATAAACATCAACGGCCTAACCAAACATGCGCGGGTGGGAATGCTTGTAGACTTCATCCACCGCCATGACCTGGATTTTGTTTTTACAGGAAGCGACCGATCCGGCAGTCTTAAATGTCACGAGGTATGCAACTTACCTCAATATTGGGACTAATATGCTCGGGACGGCAATATTGGCGATGCACGAATTTCCCCTCACCAACTTCATCACACTACCGTCGCGGCGGGCTATTGCCGCGGATCACGACGTAATTCATCTTGTTAATGTACACGCAACCTCTGTAACGGCCAGAAGAGCGGACAGAGAACGTTCCTTTAACTCCGAGCTGCCGGAACTATTTCATGCAGCCTGCCTATCAATGCTCATATGAGGGCACTTAAATATGCTCTGTAACCTGCCGATACAACGGGTCCCTTCACCACCAGCCGCGCCTTGTCGGAGATCGTTCGTGGTTTAGCCCTCTCACATAATTGGAACCAGGATCCACAGCGACTCACCTTTACGCACCATTCCCCCACTGGTGCCAAAAGCATCGACCGTTTCTATGACCAACAATTACTGCTGCGTAAAACCGGTATCAAAATCATCCCCGCCGCTTTCACTGGCCACAATGCTGTCGTCCTCCGCCTTTCCATACATACTGTTGGGGTGACGAGAAAGCGGGCCGTTGAAACATGGATCCAGTGTTGGTGATAAGCATGCGTCAGGAACAAGATACGGATTGAGAGGGCGAGGTGGTGGCGAAGCAGAAATTACTATTCCGAAATAATGTGGTGGGGGCGGCGCGTGAAGCCATAACTCAAGCGCCTCCTCGGGCAGGAAGAAATAGAGCGCCGTGTAAATCAAAGGAACATGGAAAACCATTTGTACGGGTGTATCTATGACGTTTGGCGTAGCACCGTTCCTGCAACGAAAAAGCTTCCTACGCTGCAACGATACAAGGCAAAACTGGTAAGTTTAAAAGCTGGGCGGAGAAACAAAATCCTCCTGCATACACAAGAATACGACAAACTCGATGGTGAAGAACCGTCCCCCTTCCATGTCCTGAAGAAGCTTCAACGTCGAGAGGCCCGGGAGATTCGACAGGTGATAGACCTACAGGGCAAACATACCACATTTCGTGACATTACCGCCACTTTTGTGTCTCACCTGAATCAAAAATGCAAACCTATTGACGTTAACGGGCGGTCGATAGTTACCGTGCAGAACTTTCTTCAACCTGTGAGGCCTACGACATATGCTTCGCTATTGGAGCAACCCATTGCCTATGACGAGTTTCTGGCGGCGTTACGTGCCGGCGCTCGTCGTAAAACGCCGGGAATCGACAGCCTTTCTCTTGAAGGCTATACGGTCAATTGGGACACGATTCTTACGGAGGTTTTACAATTCTTTAACCATATGTTCTTATATAAACACATCTCCCAAAGGCAGAAACATGGGATCGTAGTCTGTCTCCCCGAAAGACTTCCAGCCTTGACACTTCAGATGACTATAGCCCAATCTCTCTCCTCACAACTGAATAAAAACTCCTTGTTCGGATCGTAGCCCGCCGCCTCCAGCACATACACGCTGACCAGCTTCAGAACATCCAATTTTGTGTTGTCCCGGGAAACTCCATCCTGGACGACATATCCTGTGTACGAGACGTCTTTGCCCACACCGAGGCCACCGGCACCCCTCTATGCGTCTCGACGTTAACTTCCAGCAGGCATTCAACGGCATCTCCCATCAATACCTGTTCCACATATTACGGAGGTATGGGAATAGTCAATGGTTTGTATAGCGCATACAGGCCTTGCATGGCCAGGCAACGGCATCGATACAAATAAACGGGTCCTTGGCGGGCCACATACCGAAAGAGTGGTGAACAACAAGGATGCCCCCTCAGTGTGGTTCCCTTCGCTTTGTCTTCACTCCCTTCTACGAGTACTGGAGGAAAGCCTCTCAAGTATAAGGATTGGAAGACATACGCAGTAACGGCCTGTCACTGCGTATGCAGACAAAATGACGGTCTTCGTCACCAACCCAGAGGCCTTCATCCCAATACAGCAAGCGGTCCAGAGATAAGAACGTGCTACAGGAGTTTGCCTAAATCACCGAAAATCCAAAGCACTAGCCGTCTTGTCATGAACGGACCTCCCGAAATCACTGGGAATAGTTTTCCATTATAGCGTCGACTTTCTTATAGAGAAATTCGGTCCCACGATAGCTCGCTCGATGTAGGACAGTTGGTCGAGTGTTATACGTGCAGTGCTACCTCAAGCACGGCGGACCTATGCTAGACACAAATGCTTGGTGCAGCGGAGGCACTACGCACAGCTGTGCCTTTTTCAAACATATGGCATGCCGCGCAGATCATCCCACTACTCCACGCACAGGCACAGGAGTTTGTGGTTCCTCTGGGAGGGGCCTACTTTAGGGTGCCTATGACGACCCTTCAACGGTCCAAACACGAAGACGGCTGGGGCCTCCCACAGGTCGAAGTCAAATGCAAGACCTTGTTATACAAGTGGATCCGGGCGCTGGGCGCATGCGGCGGAACTGTGACATCGGTACTCCAGCGCTTTTGGCACGTATTGGAGGCTCTCAAGAACCCACTTAAGCTCCTCGAATCCCAACTAAGCTCGTTCATCTTCGCCAATATGAAATCGACATGACTTATGTGTCCCCTTCTGCACCCGACGAAACACGTAAACAGTTCAAACGTCGTTACATGATAATGTTCCCGCCGACAGCCTGGCCTCCATCAACCTCACACACACAGGCTTGTTCGTCGTGTGGACACCTCAGCTCCCTGCAACAATGTAGAACGGAATGCAGGGACGGTCCTACAATCTGGACCTTCGACAGAGAAAATTTTAGGCATAATACCCCGCATGGACCACAGATACATCCAACAGGACTGGACCCTTCGTCCAGCCTTTCAGGACTGGCCCGCGCACAAACAGGCGGCGGTCTTCTGGATCGTGACGCACCTCGTTCATCATCACTTACAGACCCACCGATGCCTCTCTTTTGGATTACATGGACTTTCTGTGTCGGGGCAGATGGAAGTTATATCACCAAGCCCGCAGGCCCCTAGTAACAGGCCGGTATCTAGATGTACTCAACTGGCCGCAACCCTGAGGTGACCCGTGTTACGCTGCCACCCCCCTCCCTTCTTGCAACGTGGTGATGTTCTTTTCATTCTCCTCCCGCGACCTGTTTAATCTGTTCATTGACCACACTTGCCTCAACTTGTGTTTTGTGACGACATTGTATAAGACATACGATAAATAAAGATGCGTTTAAAAGAGTTCCAGATAGGGACTAAAATTAGGTATGTGTATCTCGTTGCTTGCGGGGCGTAGCGGGTCACGAGATCTGACATTGGGCTGCAAGATTTGAAACATTTACGGAAAGGAATTTTCGAGCTATGATGCGTGTGCTGGGGAGGTCTGGGCCGATGATGCGGGGGTTGGAGAGTGAAGTACTGTTGAACAGGTGCATCTCAGTTTAAGCTTTCGGACAAGTTCATAATCTTCTTCCATGTGGCTTTCTAGTAGACATAGTAACATATTTAAAAATGATTCTTTTTAAAAGTCTTGCTGTCTACACTGGTTACGGTGATTATGAAAAAACGAAATGAGCATTTCTAATAATAATAAAACAAAAGGGATTGAAGAGCTTATGTTGGTTATTTTAAACTGTGCTTTGCTGCATAATCAAAATGATGGTTGGACGGTGCCATACCCCTATTTAACGTTTTGTTGTACGAATATTAATTTAAGAATGTTATTTAAAGAAACCCGCGTGCTTGATAAAAATTATAATTATATGATTTTAGAACACTTTACCTAAAGGATTTCTCATTAAATTAATTCAGGTTTCTTTCATTTTTCTGCCGCCCGTACCAAATGTCTTCCACAAATACATTTTTTGAGTCATGGACCAAAAAGGATATTATACCTGCTACTAGTCGTGAATGAAAACGAAGGGTAGGGGATTATCCATGGAAGAAAACTGACCTGCTGCCGACAATATGGTCATTAACACTTATTTGAATTCAGGCCGAATCCTTCTTCGCGCAAAATAATTTCATAACAGTAAAAATGCCGTTATTCGCAGGGCCTAAGGGCTGGTGTATGAAGTTCAAGCTATTCCTTCTTCATTCTCATCACGCTGGCTCACCATGACAGACATATTCGCGAAAGTCATGGCTCTTCCTGAGGAGGGAAGATTAAGTGCCACCACTGCAGTTGAACTGTACAGTGTCCCGAAGATTACTGCAAGAACATGGCTACAGAGATACCGGGGGTTTGGGCAAGTTGGAAGGCCCAGAGGAACGAGTTATGAAGCGTATCCAGCCCAGTTCAGGATGCTGCATTAGTAGCTAAAGTTTAGAGACACCCTTCCGTGAGTGCAAGAGATCTTAACGCTGCTACTGGCTTTCCTGTGCAAAACACCACGCTTCTTTCGAGCAGGTCTCGGGGCAAAGCATGCTGCAGTGAAGGAGCTTCTCATTGACGAACATAAACTATATTGTTTAACATTTGCTGAGAGCAATGTAGATCGCAAGTGGGATAGTCATATTCTCATATGAATCTACATTTAGCTCAGCAAATGGTGGGGCGGTTTTAGTTTACAGACCTCGGGGAGAACGTTCCAATTCTCAGTGTAAGCCTACCCGCAAACGCAGTGGTCATGTGTCTGTTCTCGTTTGAGGTTCGATCGCCCAAGAAGGGGCTGGAATGCTCCAGCGTATAGAAAGTCACCTGGACGGCCTTCAGTATAAACACATTTTGCAAAATGAAATGGTATCATCAATGAATGCTTTATCCCGATGGTTTAATCCATTTCCAACAAGACCACTCTTCCATTCATGAAGTTGTTTCGCCCCAGCGTTACGTTCGATCACTGTTTGAATCTATGACACGACGAATGAAATTAGTGGTCAAAACACAGGGGTTCTGGAATTCTGGTTAAAGACGCCTTTTTCTGAAAATAGTCCTTCTTAGGTCTTAAGTATTAATTATTTTGTTTGCGTAAGCGAGATAATTCCAGAAACGAAAGTTCTTAAACCGTGCATGTTTTGCAAATAATTAGTTTGTCTACAGCAAGCCTATCAAAGTGGGGTGAAATGGGCCGCATTAGGACCATTTCAGGTCTGGCGACACAAGTATTTGAGAAACAAACTGAATACGACTCAAAGACTACAGTTTATAAACAGAAACATTTGATTTGTAAAGTTCATAAAATCTGTTATTAGATTATTGGGTGAGTGTTGATATTTCTATGTAAATTCACAACTGATTATAAACATATGTGCAAGTACTAAAATGCAGGATAGGGCACAGTCCATCCAACATTTTGATTATGCAGCAATTAGAAACATAAGCTCTTCATTACCTATGATTATATTATAATTAAAAATGCGCATTTCGGTTTTCATGCCCACCGTAATCACTGCAGCCAGTAAGACTAAAAACGCGCGTTTTTAAAAATGCGCTATTGTCTACTAGAAGTCCACACGGAAGAATTGTGACTTGTTCGAAAGCTAAAATTGAGTTGCACCTGTTCCAGCAGCACTACAAGCCCCCCCCCCGGAAAAAGGCTTGAATAACACCATCCCTCGGCCCAGACCTCCCCATCACACATATCATACGCTCGACAACTCCCTTCCGTAAATGTTTCAAATCGTGCAGTCCAACGTCAGATCTCGTGACCCGCTATGTCCCGCAAACAACAGTGAGATTCACATTCCTAATTTTACCCCCATTCGAACACAAGCCCTATAAATCACAATGTCGGTAAACAAAGAAAAAAGAATTACGGAAAAATAACAGCAATATCTGCGTCATTCGCATTTCTAACCCTAAAAATGGAGCAAAGATACCTTTTGAAATAATTAAATAATGGATGAGTTACTGTCTAATTTAATTGAATGTTGGTGAGTATAAAACATTCAAAAAGAAAAAAGTTATTTGCTGACACTCGGAATTTTTTTTAAAATTGTTAAAGTTAATTGTTAAGCGTACGTTCGCGAGATCTGCAAAATTTATGCTGTACACCAAAGCTTGGACAGGAGACAGTTGTGGACGTACTGAATCCTATGTGCCAGGCATGGATCTCGGTCGTATGCCTTTACCGCTTGCACTCGTACGTTCCCGGTGATCCGTGTCCGTGTATCTCTCGTTGTTTGTTCTATAGTACCCCCGATGATTATTATTCCTAAGATAGTGAGAGACGAGTAGTACTCGATTCCGTGGACGGTCTCTTGTGCACGACAAACAACGACTGCGAGTTCTTTGGATTTTTTGGGATTGACACAGGCCCCAGACGCCCGCTCGAAGAGTCTGATTTCCTCCGTCATTTGTTCGATAATACTCCAGAATGTTATTCCTAAGATAGGGATAGACGGGTAGTATTCAATTCCGCGGGCGGTCTCTTGTCCACGCCCATCTCCCACTACGAGTGCTGTGCATTCTGGGGGATTTATACAGGCCCCAGGCGCCCGCTCGAAGAGTAGAAGTTCCTCCTCTATGACGGAAAAGTCAGCGACAGACGACACAAAAATTGTCACATCATCAGCGTAGGCCACTACTCATGTAGGTCGATATCGGCGTCCTATCCTTATTCCGGGCAGATTCCGTTCCAGAAACTTGAGAAGCGACTGAAGGCATAAAGTATACAGGGCCATACTCATCGCGCATTCTTGACGAATTGCGCTCCGGATGGGTATTGGCCCGTAGGAGTGTACCAATGATGTTGAACCCTCATATATCTGTTTGATGCCACTGATAAATGACACATCTATACCATATCCCTGCAGCATTTGAAATAGGTATTCTTGTGCAATTCTATAGAAACGCATTGCTGAAATCGAGGGACAACACAAATCGGGATGTCCTTGCTCTCCGCGTATGGAATTGTGTCTCGTATGTTCGCCACCGCGTCCAGTATCGTTTCCCCGGGTATGGCGCAGAACTGGGTGTTTGTAGGGTGATCTAACATCGGCCTCAGGCGCCGAGAGATCATTCTCGCCAATAACTTATATTCCGTATTCAGGAGCGTTTGGGGTTGTATTCCTTTGGTGTTGGCACCTCGTGTTTTGGCAGGCAGATTATTACATCATGTTTTTGGTTCGGCCTGATACACCCCGCCCAAACATTTCGTTGAGGATGTCACTCATGTCAGTGTGTATAAGGTCCCAGTTCCGCACTACCATTTCCGCATTAGCCCATCAATCCTCGGGGCTTTCCTCCTCTCACCAGCGCGAAAGGCGTGATATATCTCCTCGTGGCCGAAGGGATTCTCTAGGGCGACCTTCTACGAGGTCTGCTGAGTCGATGTAATAACCTCCACAAATATTCATATTTCTCCCGGAGATAAGTGGTAAGGGTCCGGGCAATGCCACTGCATGTTGTCTGCATAACTCCGTCGGTGTCCCTCAGGCCGTAGATAGTTCTCTCCTCCCTCTTTTTCATCTACTGGACTGTTCCTCCTCGATTCTATCCGCTTCGTTGCTGTGGAAGAGGAGCTTCTGTAACCTCCCGCTGTGCAGTCCTACGAGTTTGGCCTTTAGGCGGTTGAGGGTGGGGATTGTAGTGTCACCGGGGGTGGTCCGCTGCATTGCCTCTGATACATTCATAGTAGTGGTTCACCATCGCCCGATGTTCCTGATGGCGCTCGTCTTTTGCCCGTCGTAAGAAACTTGTGATTCTCCTTTTGCAGCATCTGTGCCATCACATCAGGCATTGGGGAATAATCTTTCTTGTTGTTTGAGTTGTCCCCATATGGCTCTCAGCTGTTCAGTAATATTTTTGTCGTCGAGTAACGCTTTGTCCATTTTCCAAAAGCCACGCCCCATCCTAACGATTGGCACATATACTGTCAGGCGGAGGCACAAGGCAAGATGATCCGTAAATACCGCGGCTATCGTCTCTATCCCCTGCTACCTGCAAATAAAATCCCTCGTGGCATAAATGCGGTCAATCCGCCTTGCCCCGGCGAGAGTAGTGCGTTTATACCGGTCGTTCAGCAGCCCCTTACCACGCGTCTTTCAGGGTCATGCCTCTTACCAATTCAGCTAGAGCCCGACTATAGTTCAGCGTGCCAGTGGCGTCCCCATGTTCCAGTATGGAGTTAATGTCCCCCCCCACCAATTATGATGTGACGTGATGCATCCGTCAGTAAATACGGTAGTTGACTAGAGTTTAAACTTTCATGGTCCTATTTCCTTTGCAGTTCCCCACAGGGCGCAGACGTTTATTAACCACAGTTCTCGAAAACTACCTGCGACAGCATGCCCCAAGTGAAGCCTGGTACGTTCGCCAGGTTGATCCCATCCCTAGCGACGATAATCGTGCCTCTTCTAGAAGTTCCTATGTTGTGTGTAACCCTTGCGGTTGTGAAGAACATGTTGCGTGACCTCTTGGACTTGTAGTATGTCCATCTCCCATGCTCGCAGGAACTCTTCAAGCATCTTTATCCTCGTCAGGGATGTCATGCCGTTTATATTTAAGGTCCATATTCTAATGGAATGCGGCTTCGGTGGTCTAGGGGTAGCGTGCTGGCTTTAGTACCCAAGTTCACGGGTTCAAACCCGGCCGAAGCCGTCGGATTTTTTAAGGGCGAAAAAAATCCTCAGCACGCCTTCCTTCAAAGGGGAAGTAAAGCCGTCGGTCCCATGTCGTAGATTTGCGGCATGTAAAAGATCCCTAAATGTAGCGTGGAAGTCGACATTTAGGCAAAATTACCGGAC
>JGI20166J26741_10094448_pt1 | contig 17340 bp, 9 predicted proteins | sample TergutCu122P5_FD_26741 | JGI IMG/M metagenome (IMG submission 26741)
TACTACGACATCCCCACGCTCACCAAAATCATCAAACGCAGTTGCGCCCTCCTCAACGTCGCCATCGACAACGACGGCGCGCACGAAATCGCCACCCGCTGCCGCGGCACCCCGCGCATCGCGAACAACCTCATCAACTTCGTCCGCGACTACGCGCAAGAACGCACCAAGACCGGCGCCATCACCCGCCCCGTCGCCTCCGCCGCCCTCGAACTCCTCGAAATCGACGCCGCCGGCCTCGACGAAATGGACAAACGAATGCTCCGCATCATCGCCGAAAACTACTCTGGCGGCCCAGTAGGCATGAGCACCATAGCCGTCGCCGTCGGCGAGGAGGCCGAAACGCTTGAGGAAGTTCACGAGCCATTTCTCATTCAGGAAGGCTACCTCCAACGCACCCCCCAAGGCCGAGTGTTGACGGCAAAAGGCTACCACGCCATCGGCCTGAAGGCCGCGATGGGCGCGCAAGGCACGCTGTTGTAGCGCGCAAAAAAACGGCGGACTGCGCCCCGCCGCGCCTCGCGCGCGATTGCCGGTTTGCGTGGCATGAGCGTCCCGCCCAAGCTGAACCTTCAAAATTACGAGGGAGAGGCACGGTGGATCAAGAATCGCAACGGCACCACGTCCTTTCGCGTGAGCGGCTGGCTGCTCGGCGAACGCATCCGCAAGAACTTCAAAACGCGCGAGGCCGCCATCATCGAGCGCGGCACGCTGTTGCTCAAGGCGACGCGATCAACGCAGTGCCCTCTGCGAGTGCGATGAACTTCCAGAAACTACTGATAGTTTTTCGGGACTGCATTTTGATGCCCCTGTTGGAGCCGAGAGCAGGCCGCAGCCGGTGGCTGCGTCGTGCAGCTAGCGTCAATGGGGGGCGGGGGTTTGCCAGTCGGTGTTTTTGAGTTCTCGCGCGACGTGATTATAGAGGGCGCGGGGTTTGTGGTTTTCGTCAACAAGGCCCCAGCGGCGGTAGCCGTCGGCGCCGGTGCCGGGGTAGCGGCTGGGGTAGTCGTTGAAGGACCAGTAGGAGAGGCCACATATCCAGGGGCGGGCGCGCACGAGGGCGAATATTTGGTCGAATTGGTCGATGCGCTCTTGCTCGTCTTTCACGCGGTCGGCACGGAGGCCGAACTCGGTTATGAGGACGGGTTTGCCGGGCCAGATTTTGTGAATGGGATCAAGCAGGGCGGCGGTTTCCCCGGTGGGTGCGTATATGTTGACGCAGATGAAATCGACGTGGGCCATGCTGAAGGCGGCGGGGGGTTGGCTGTTTTTGTGGAGGACACTCAGGGCGTTTGTGTGCGCGGCGAAGGTGACGGGGCGCGTGGTGTCGAGCGATTTGACGAGGGCGGTCATTTGTTTGGTCCAGGCGACGCCTTCGGGGAGCCATGATGCGTATTCGTTGCCGATGCTCCAGCCGACGACGCTGGGGTGATTCCATGTTTCGCGGATGAGCGCGGCCATGCCGGTCTTGAAGCGGGACTGGAGTTCGGGGCGGGCAAGGTCGGCGGGGGGCGCGCCCCAGAGCGGGTATTCGACGATGATGAGCATGCCGTTGCGGTCGGCCCAGTCGAGCGTCTGGCGGCTGACCGGGTAGTGTTGGAGGCGCGCAAAGACGAGGCCGGCGTCTTTCATGAGTTGGAGGCTTTGCGCAACGGCTTCGGGCGGGATAATGCCGTCGAGGGTGTTCGCGGTGCGGGCGCGATTTCCTCCGGCGAGATGAATGGGTTCGCCATTGAGGAGAAACTGGCCGCCGGCAACGCGGATGTCGCGGATGCCGAAGGCGGCGGTGTGCGCGCGCGAGCCGGCGGGCGTGCGGACGGTGACGCGGCTTTCGTAGAGTTTCGGCGCGGCGAGTGTCCAGCGGGTGATGCCGGCGAGTTCGAAGGCGGTTGTGGTGGCGGCGTTGTCGAGCGTCCGGGTTGCAAGGGGTTTGGCGGGGTTTTCAGGGTCGAGGATTTCGACGGTCACGGATGCGTTGGCGGGGAGTTTGCCGGAGGCGGGGTGGAGCGCGATGGCGACGCGGGCGGCGGCGGGGCCGGTGAGCGTGGTTTTGATTTTCTGGCGGTCGATGCGCGCGGCGGGGAGCGATTCGAGGCGAATGGTGTCGAGGAGGCCGCCGTAGTTGAGCCAGGGATACAGTTGGTCTTCGTTGCGGGCGCCGGTGCGCGCGCCGGGGATCGTGGTGGTGTCCCATGAGTTGTCCACGGCGATGGCGATGTGGTTTTGTTGGCCGGGTTCGATGGCGGCGGTGGCGTCGATTGAGACGGGCACGCCGGCGCTGTCGTGCGCGCCGAGGTCGTGTCCGTTTATCCAGATGTGGCAGCGTTCGCCGACGGCTTCGAGGGTGAGGCGCCACTCGGTTTCGCCGGGGGCGGGGGCGACGGGAACGAAGGAGCGGCGATACCAGATGACGCCAGTGTATTCGCCGAAGCGCGGGTCGGTTGTCCAGCAGTGCGGGGTGGTGGCGGTGTCCCAGCCGTCGGCGGGGGCGGGTGTGGCGCGGTTCCAGGCGGCGGGCGGTTTGTGCCAGCCGAGTGTTTCGCCGTGGCGCATCGGGTCCATGGCGAGATGCCAGCCGGGGCCGTCCAGGGACTGGGTGGCGCAGAATAGCGTGGCAGGAATTGCGAGGAGCAGCGTGATGAGAACGAAATGTCGGAGGTGTGATTGCATGGCGGGTGTTTTGCAGTTGTTCATTCTGAGTGGGCGCGGATGGCAAAGAGGGCGGCGGGGATGTGCGCGACCGGGTGCGCGACTTCAACGCGGAGGGCGGTGGTTTCGATTGGTTCGGTGAGGAGGTGTTCGCGGAGGGTGTGGTGGTTGTCCGTCACCTCGACGAGGGCGCGGCCGGTGGCGGCGTCGCGTATTATGTAGTTGGATACGCAGAAGGGCATGTTGTTTTCGGGATGGCCCATTTGCACGGATTCCATCGGGTGGTCGAAGTCGGTGTCGAACGAGAGGGTGATGCGGCGGATGCGCCGGGGCTTGTCCCAAGCGAGGGTGACGGCGGGAGCGCGGTCGGAAGGGGCGGCGACCCAGGCGTTGGGCGAGGCGACGGGGCGGTCGATGCCGTTGGTGAGGTTGGCGGGGGAAAAGAGCGTGATGGGTGGTTCGATGACGCAGGCGAGGTTTTCACCGGCGGGGCGGCGGCGGGGGAGCCAGAACTCGAAGGTGTCGGCGCCGGAGCCGAGGGGCGGTGTTTGCACGGGGGTTTTGGCAACGTCTTTGTTGACCGCGTGCGTGAGCGAGAGGATGCCGGTGATGCGCTGGTCGGAGATGGCGATTTCGATGAGCGGGTTGGCGTGGATGATGTAGAAGGCGTATTGGGAATGCGGAATGCGGATTGCGGAGTGCGGAGTGTCGGAGGTGGTGAAGTCGAGGATGAGGGGTTGGTCGCCGGGGTGGAGTTGGATTTCGCGGGTGGCGAGGGTGGTGTCGGGGGTGTGGTTGCTGGGGTTGCGGCTGATGCGGAGTTCGACGCGCGCGGTCGTGGCGGCGGCGGCGCGGACTTGGAAGGTAACGCGCGGGGCGGGGCCGGGGGCGACGGGGAGCATCATGGCCCACGAGGCGTCGAGGGGGCGGTGGCGGCCGTTTGGGGCGAGCGAGGAGAGCGCGAGTTCGCTGGTGGCGGTGATTTTGGCGGAGCGGGCGAGGTCGCGCGGGTCGTCGAGGGCGACGCCGGGGATGTATTGGCCGCGCTTGAGGAGTTCGCGCTGGAGTTCGGCGAGGCGGGGGCCGGTGGATATGTCGCGTGGGAGGAGGTTGTGTGTTTTGCAGAGCGCGGCGGCGAGGCCGGCGGCGGCGGCGTTGTGGCCGCAGGTGGCCATGACGCGGGTGGAGCCGTGGGCGACGTGCGAGGCGCTGATGACGCGGCCGGCGAGAAAGAGGTTGTTGATGTTGCGGCTATACATCGCGCGGTAGGGGATGGGATAGACGCCTTTGGCGTGGTATTGCACGCAGCCGTCGGTGGCGCTGTAGACGCCGTCGGCGGGGTGCAGGTCGATGGCCCAGCCGCCGTAGGAGACGTCGTCGTGGTGCGGGGTTTGTTCGATGAGTTCGCGCTGGGTGAGCATGTGGTCGCCCTCGAAGCGGCGGGATTCGCGTTTGCCGGGGATGGCGCCGACCCATTCGAGGGTGAGGGTTTCGGCCTCGGGAAAATTGCCGGAGTTTTTGATGTGGTTCCAGACGCCGTAGATGACGCGCCAGAGTTCCCATTTGATTTCCTCGGTGTCGTGGACGGTGTCGAGGCGTCCGCCGTATTCGACCCACCAGAGTTTGCAGCCTTGCCCGGCGGAGGAAAAATCCTTGTAGCGCGGGATTTTTGTGATGTCGGCGAGCGCGAAGGAGGGCGGGGTGAATTTCACGGGGCGTCCGGTGTCGCGCGAGTAGAAGTAGAGTGAGTGGCCCAGGAGCTCGCCGAACTCGCCGCCGGGGGCCATGCCTTCGCCGAACTCGTCGCGTTTTTCGGCGCCCATGCGGAAGGCGGCGCCGGCGAGGTAGCCGACGAGGCCGTCGCCGGTGGCGTCGCAGAAGAGGGGGGCGGTGATGGTGTATTTGGTGGAGTTTTGCGGGTTGAAGGCGTGGATGGAGCGGATGGCGCCGGGGCCGGATTTTTCGAGGTCGTGGATGACGGTGTTGAGGAGGAGCGTGATGTTGGGTTCGCGGTGAACCATTTCGAGGAGGAGCGCGTCGACGAGGAGGGGGTTTCCCGCGAGGTTGCGGTGAAGGTTTTCGAGCATGAACTCGCCGACGACGCCGCCTTCGCGCGCCCAGCGGTTGTTGTTTCCCATGTGGGAGGTGGCGCCGAGAATCCAGAGGCGGACTTCGCTGGAGGCGTTGCCGCCGAGGACGGGGCGGTCCTGCACGAGCACGACCTTGAGGCCGGCGCGCGCGGCGGTAATCGCGGCGCACACGCCGGAGATTCCACCGCCGGCAACCGCGAGGTCGCAGGCGAGCGAGATGGACTTGATGGAGCGGGCGGGAGCCGATGGAGGAGTGATAGTCATTTGGAAATTTTATGGATGCGGCCGAAATAGAGCATGAGCCAGGCGGCGAGGTGAAGGAACGCCATCAGCCAGAACCACGATGTGTAGCCGCCGCCCTGGACGGCGCGAAGGACGGGGCCGAAGACGGCATACACGGCGCGGTCGAGAAATCCGACGGGCACGCTGGCGGAGGGCGAGACCATCGCGGAGACGAGCGTGTTCATGATGATGCCGCCAACGGTGCTGCCGGCGGCGACGATGCTGAACACGGTGCCGAGGCAGGCTTTCGGAACAACGTCGACAACGCGCGAGCTGATGTTGATGAGCCACGCGAGCGCGGCGACGATGATGATTGCGGTGAGGGCCATCGTGGGGGCCATGCCGGTGACGTTCACGACGGCGATGGAGACGGGCATGACGAGCGCGCAGCCGAGCATAATCCACAGGCGCGAGGCGGCGGGGGCGGTTTTGCGTTTTTTGATGAGCGCGCCGGAAAGCCATCCGCCCGCAATGCTGCCGGCGCCGGCGGCGGCGTAGACAATCCAGGTGATGGTGAGCTGGCTTTGGTCGAGGCCGCGCTCGGAGTGCAGGAACTTCGGAAACCAGAATTGGAAAAAATACCACGCCGGGTCGGTGACGAGGCGCCCGAGAAGGAGCAGCCAGACGACGCGCGACGAGAAGATTTTTTTCCAGCCCCAAGCCGGTTCGTTGACGACACTGCCGGCGGAGGCGGCTTCCTCGGCGTTGGAGTCGTCGAGGAGCTTGAGTTCCCCGCCGGTGGCGAAGCGGGACTGGCGCGGCTGCCGGTAGACGAGGAGCCAGGGAACGAGCCAGAGGAGGCCGGCGAGGCCGGTGAGGAAAAACGCCATGCGCCAGCCGGCGCCCTCGCCGAAAAGATTTGAGACAAGGGGCATGCGCGTGGCGAAGGGGAACGCGGCGAGCGGGATGACGATGTAGGGCGCGACGGTCGCGCCGACGGTGGAACCCATCGTGTAGACGCCGATGGCGAGGGCGCGCTCGCGCGCGGGGAACCACTCGGAAATGGATTTCGACGCGGCGGGCCACACGCCGGCCTCGCCGAGGCCGAGCATGAAGCGGAAGAAACCCATGGAGCGCACGCCGTGCGCCGCCGTCGTGAGCATGTTGCTGACCGACCAGAATGCCACGAAGACGGCCATGCCGAGGCGCGTGCCGAGTTTGTCGACCATGCGCCCGGAGATCAGGTAGGAGAGCGTGTAGGCGACGAGGAAGATGTTGACGATGTTGCCGTAGTCGCGGTCGGTGAGGCCGAGGTCGTGTTGAATCGTGGGCGCGAGCGCGGAGAGGGTCTGGCGGTCGATGTAGTTGAGCACCGCCGCGAGAAAAACGAGCGTGATGATGAGCCAGCGGAAATTGGGAATTTTCATGATGTTGGGCCTGGCATCCATCAGGATGCTAGAACTGGATTTTCATATTGCACCTGATTTCGCGCCCGTTGGGAGCATACCAGAGTGGCGTGGGGATTTGCTGGTCGAAGATATTCAGCACGTTGATGCTCGCGCTGACACGCAGTTTTTTCACGCGGAAACCGTAGCTGGCAAACGCGGCCCATTCGCCGACCGAGGGATAGTAGAGCGGGGCATACGCGTAGGCGGCGGCGGTTCCCGACGTGCCGTTGAGCCACAGGCGGCGCTGCACATACTTGTAGTTCGCGCCGAGCCGGAGGCCCTTGACGAAGGAGGGCTGCCAGGTCGCGGCCAGGCCGAATGTCCGGCGGGGGATGTTGACGCGGCGGGTGCCGACGAGGCCTGGATTGGCTTCGTTTTTCGCCACCGTGGAATTCACGATTGAAAAGTTTCCGATCATGGAGAGGCCGGGCAGAAGGCGCCCGGAGATGTCGATGCTGCCGCCCCGGCTCAATGTCTCGCCGCCTTCCATGTAGCGGGGGATGCTCATGTCGGAGGGATTGGCCAGTGACACGGGGTTGTCAACGACCTCGCCTCTCTGGCGCACGCGATAGAGGGAGAGTGTGTAGGAAAAGCGCTCGTTCATGAGCAGGCCCTTGAAGCCGGCCTCGCCGCCTTTCGCGGTGGTGTTGCCATAGATTTTTCCAACGTTCGGGTCGACGGTGGGCTGGGGGTTGAACGAGGTTCCGTAGCTGCCGAAGAGGATGAGTTGTTTGCCGATGAGGCGGAGCGTCAGGCCCGTGGTGTGGGAGAAGTTTTGCACGTTGCTTGTGGCGTGCTTGAGGTTTTCGTTGGGGTTCATCGGGGTGTCGCGGACGATTTCGGAATAGTCCTGGCGGACGGAGGCGAGCAGGTTCAGGCGCCCGTCGAGCAATTCCACGGTGTGGTTGAAGAGCGCGCCGTAGAAGCGCAGGTCCTCGTTGTAGATCGAGGAGGCGAGCGAATCGAGGTTGTCCACGCTAATCCAGCCATAGCTGGAGTTGAACGCCGGCAGCACCGAGTATTTGGCGTAATCGAAATCCGGGCTGAAGGGATTGGGGTATTTCCAGGCGTTGATTTCGTTGGGAGCCAGGCCGCGCGAAGCCAGGGCGTCGTTGAGCGCGGCGCCTTGGCGCGACCATTGGTGGGCGTTCTGTGTGTTGCGAAAATAATCGAAGGTCAGCAGGCTGCGCTGCCTGGTGGCGCCGCCGGTGTGCCATATTTTCGTGAGGTCGATTTGGCCGCCGGATTCGCCGTAGCGCCGCTCGGTGTAGCCCGGATTGTCACGGACGCGGGGCAGGCCGGTGCGGTTTGTGTCCGTGAAAAATCCGGCGGCGGGGTCCCATATCAACGGGGAGCGCGCGGTGAGCAGGGTGTATTTGCGCTTGGTGTAATTCAAGTTGGCGCGCAGGCTCAGGGTGCGGGAAAAACGGTGCTCCATCTCAAGGTAATAGGAGTCGTTGAGCCGGTGGACACGGGCTTCGCTGCCGGCAGGGCTGAATGTCATCAGGCGCTTGGCCTCGGCGCGATTGGGCAAATCCCACACGCTGCCTGATATGATCCAGTCCATCCTGTCGGCGGAGCCGCGCCGGTCCAGGTAGCGGACGCGGGTGGTGATGGCGTTCATCATCCTGTCGGTGGTCTCGAATTCCAGGCTGAGTGTGGTCGCATCGCCGGCCTTGTATGTCACGCCGCCGGATATGTTGAGGCCGCGGTCGAAATAGAAATCGGTGTTTCGTTTTGTGTCCCACCAGCCGAGGTCGAGGCGGTAGAAGAGTTTTCCTTTCACGAGCGGGCCTGTGACATTTGCCTCGACGCGGCTATTGTTGTAGGAGCCATAGCTGGCCCACACACCCGTGGAAAATTTGGCCCGCGGTTTTTTTGAAATGTAGTTGATGACACCGCCCGGCGAAACGCGCCCGTAGACGGCGGACTGCGGGCCTTTGATTGTCTCGACGCGGTCGATGCTGCTGCTTTCGGGGGCCTGCGTGCGGAAAAAGCCGTTGCGGAAATACGGCACGCCGAAGCCGCGTATCAAGTTGCCGCTGCCGCTGCCCTCGGCGGGATCGCCGGGGGCCATGCCGCTGATGAAGGGCGCCTGCTCGGAGAGATTGAACAACTGGTAGTCTTGCATGAATTCCGACGTCAGAACCTGGATTGAATAGGGCAGGCTGGAAATGGGCATGGCGATGCGCGTGCCCGACGAGGACTCTGTGGCGAGGTAGGAGCCGTCGTTCTCGGTCGCGACGCGGAACTCCGGCAGGACGACGACTTCCTGGCTGGCCTGGCCGGCGGTTGCGTCCGCATCGGGAGCCGGCTGGGCGTTGAGCATGGCGAGGCCGGTTAAAAACAAACCGGCGGAAACGACGCGGAACATGAAGGTGAAGGTGTTTGAATGTGGATTTTTCATAAAGCGAGAAGGTTGGGAGTTGGGTTGGTCAGAAGCGGTAGCCGGCGCCGAAGTTGAGGTTGAAGCCGTCGGCGTTGCCGCTGTCGTAAGTCGAGTAGCCGGTGATGCCGCTCCAGATGTCGAAACGGTCCTTGATGCGAAGCATCAGGCCGGTGGTGGCGTTGACTCCGCCGCCGCCGAGATTGTTGGCGTAGGGGATTTTTTCGCCGGCGGTTTTCAGCAGCATGGTGGTTCCCCCGTCGAACTCATTCGTGTAGGCTAGGCGGACATAGTGGCGGAGCAGCCAGTTTTTTCGCGGGACGAACGTCCGGGAAATGAGCACGCCGACGCGGCCGGAGAAAGACTGGACGGGGTCGATGTCGTAGACGCGCCTGTGGGCGTCGATGGCGCGGTCGACATTGGTGCGCGACCAGGAGAACTGGATGTGCGGCGAGACCATCCATCCGTCGGTGACGAATGTCCGCCCGATTTCAAGGGACGCGCCGAAGCCTTTCATGCGCATCTTCATCTCCGGCGTATCGGGAATGGTGACGCGGTAATCGCCGTTGGTGGCGCGCAACAGGGCGTCGAAATACCACTTGTCGGGCCGGTAGGTGGCGTAGGCGCCGAAGCCGTTGACTATGGCGGAAGTTTTGGCGGAGCCGGGCATGTTGATGTCGGACTGGATGCGGTCGGCGAAGCCGCCGATGGCGAAGGCGTTTTCAATGTCGGAATAATCAACGCCAGCCTGCGCGCCGTAAGTCTTGGTGGCGGCGCCGGTGTAGACGGTGTTGTTGAACTTGCTTCTGTCGAACACGCCGCTCACCCAAGTGTCGCAACCCTTGCGCCCGATGCCACCGTCGCCAATGCGCATGGATTCGAGGCGGTGCCCGAGTGATTCCAGCGCGGCCCTGTTGGTGGTCATGATGGCGGCGTCCACGGCGAGCACGGGGGGAATTTCCGACGCCAGGGAAATGCGCCAGCGGCTTTCGCCCGTCGCCGGGTCGTAGATGAGCGTGTAATCCTTCGCGCCAAACGTCACGCGACCGGTCTGGGTGAAGTTGCCGCCGCCACCCGCGACATGAACGACATTGGCCGGCAAATCGCCGGCGAAATTGGGCAGGTTGATGGTGCTGTCCGCCTGCGCGAAGCTCACCAAGGTCGTGCCGCTCGCGGCGCCGGCGACGGTGAACTTGTCCGCCACGACGGAGCCATTGGCGAAGCCGATGCCGAGGTAGAGCATGCCGCCGTCGCCGCCGTCGTAATTTCCGCTCACGAGCAATTCCGACCCGAGCGCGTCCCTGTTGCGCACCGCGCCGTAGCCGACGCGCAACGAGCCTTGGTTGCGCAGCAGTTGCGTGGCAATGGAACCGCCGGCTGGCGCGTAGAGGGCGCCTTTTTGCCCGATGACGACACTGGCCGCGGCAAGCTGCATCGGCCTGCCGGGGTTTCCTGAAGTGAGGATGCCTTCGTCGACGGCGATGGTGTCCGCGTTGAGCAGCGCGCCGCTGACATCGAGCGAGCCGCCGCCGGTCTTGCTGAACACGCCGCCGCGCACCGTGCTGGTGAACGCGCCGCTTTGCGAATCGTTCATGAAGATCGCGACGGTGGCGCTGTTGATGGTCTCCCCGGCGAGCGCCTGCGGCGTGCCCTGCAAGACGCCCGCCTTGACAAACGTGGTGCCGCTGTGCGCGGTGGCCACGCCGGTCGTGAGCGCGAGCACGCCCTCGCCGGTTTTCGTGAAGTTGCCGGTGCCGGTGACGTCGAGCCACGAGGTGACGACTCCCGCATCCACAGAAACGGTTGCGTTTTGCCGCGCCTCGATTTTGCGCGTGGTGTCGAACGAGCCGGTCACACGCAACGCGCCGCCGTTGAGCACGAGGTCGCGCGCGAGCGTGGTGTCGCCGAGCGCCGCGTCCGCGCCGACGGCAAGCACGCCACTGTCCACGCGCGTGTAGCCGGCATAGGTGTTGTCGCCCGTGAGAGTCGCCGTGCCGGAGCCGGCCTTCACGACAACAAACACGCCGCGTCCGTTTTCCCCGGCGCCGCCGATTTGGAAACCGGACTGGCCCGTGCCGAGTGTGATTTGATCATCGTGGCCAATCACGCCGCCGAGGCTGCCGGAGAATGAAAGGCCGCCCCAGATGTTGAGAGGAACGAGGTCGGTGTCCGCGGGCGCGTCGGAAAGGTCGAGCCAGCCGCCGTTGAGCATGAAGCCGTGGGTGACGGTGGCGGCCTCCGCCGTGGAAATATCGCGCAGGCAGACCACGCCCTCGTCGATGCGGGTGAGCGCATGGCCGAGCGAGGCGGCGCCGGAAAACGCAAGCGAGCCGGGTCCGGTTTTTGCGAGTGTGCCCGCGCCGCGCGTGGTGGCGGAAATGAACAGCGTGGCGCCATCGGACACGCCGGCGGTCACGACATCCGCCGCGGCCGCGCCGATTTGAGCCGCGCCCGCGAGCGTGCCCGAGCCTGTGAGAAGCGAGCCGTTGGCCAGCCGCAGATCGGCGGCGGTGAAAGTTTCCGAGCCATCGCCCGCCAGACCGACACGAATCGCGCCGCCCTGCCCGGCGGAGACAACGCCGGTCGCCACGCCCGCGCCGCCAAACACGCCGCCGGCGCCGACGTTGACCGCGCCGGAAAGCGCCACCGCGTCCCGCAGCAACACGCTGGCGCCGTTGACGGCGAGCGAGCCGGCGTAAGAGGCGTTGCTGGCGGCGAGTTCAAGCGTGCCGGAGCCGGCCACGGCGAGCGTGCCGGCGGAGGCCGCGTCGAATGTGCCCGAATACACGAGCGCGCGGGCGTTGGTGAACGAAAGCACGCCCGCGCCGGTTTTGACGAGCCGGCCCGACGCGCCGGTGATGGTGGAGCCGATGACGCTGGCGGCATCGCCAAAAATGGAGGCGCCGGAAATGCCGACGCTGCCCGAGCCTTGGACAAACAAATCGGAGACCGTCATGCGCGTGCCCGCGATGGCGACGCTCGACGAACCCGCGCCGCCGAAAATCACCGTGTCGCCGTCGGCGAAGGTGATGGGCGCGTTGGAAGACTGGACGGCCCAGTTGGGCGCATTGATGCTCCATGCGCCGGAGGCGCCGCCGGTCCAGAGGATTTTTTCGCTGTCGGGGAGCAAAACTTTTATCAGCAAATTGCCCGGCGCCGTTGTGGTGTCATAGGTGACAGACTGCCGCCCGCTGAGGTTCTGCCCCGCCCAGGTGACGCGCGCGCCGCCGAGCAAGGTGACGTTGCCGAGGTTGTAGGTGCCGTTGAAAAGCCGGTCGAAGTCGAGGGTGAGCGCGGACGCGGCCCCGCCCGTGATGCTCACGCCGGCGACGGGCGCGAATAATTTCGAATTGACGCTCGCGCCCGGATCCGCCGCCCCGGAGATGATGCTGAAGTTCACGGTGGAATTGGCGGCGAGCGCGAGTGTGGTGTTGATGGTGAGCGAGCCGGGGGACGTTGCCGCGCCGGGCGCGCCGACTTGGAGAAACGCGCCGGTCGCCGTGGTGACGCTGGATGCGGCGCCCGCGCCGCCGAAGGTCGCGCCGCGTTCAACGCTCACACTGCCGCCGAGCGAGCCGCCGGCCAGCAATGCGCGTCCGGCCAGCACGCGCGTGGCGCCGGCGAAGCCGGGGCTGCTGGCGGCGAGCAACAAGTCGCCGTCGCCGGTTTTCACGAGTGTGTTTCCGGCGGCGCCCGAAAGCTGTCCCGCGAGGGCGAGCGCGTTTGCGCCCGTGTCCATGACGGCGGTTTTTCCGCCGGTGACGCTGATGTTTGCCGCGAGCGTGCCGCTGGCGCCGGCGCGGAGGGTGGCGGAGCCGGAGCCGGTGAAGGCGATGCCTTACCCGCCGTCGCCAAGTTGCGCGGGATTGGTGAAGGCGAGCACGCCGTCCTGTATTTCGACGCCGCCTTTGAAGAGATTGGCGGAGTTGGAAAACACCAGGGCGCCCGCGCCTGATTTGACCAGTTTGCCGGTCGCGGCGGCGGCGCCACCGGGGAGCCATACGCTGCCGTCGGCGCCGGCGGTGTGGCCGTCGGAGTCGGAGGTCGCGGCGTCGGCGGTGATGCCGCCGCCCGCGAAGGTGTGCGTTTGGTTTGCGGCCACCGTCACGCCGATGTCGCCGACGGTGACGCCGGCGGCGGCCACGGGAACCAGGGCGGAGGCGGTGGTGTTGAAACGCACGCTGTCGCCCGTGTGGAATTGTTTTTCGCCGGAGGAGCCTTGGTCGCTCCAGTTGGCGGCAAGCGTGTCCCAGAGCGCGGGGGCGGCGCTGTCGCCGCCCGTCCAGGTCATGCGCAGGTTGCGCAGGCCGGTGGTGAGCACGATGGTGTTGCCGGCAAAGGCAATCGAGGGCGTGTGGCGATTGGTCGGCGCAAGGCCGTTGACGGTGAAGCCGAAATGCGCCGTCGACGCGCCCGCGAGGTTGCCGGCGGAAACGATGGTGTAGGACGGCGCGCCGCCGATGTTGGAGAGGTCGATGATGCTGCCGGCGGCGGTTGCGAGGTTGCCGGTCAGCGCCAGCGTGTCGTAGGTGCCGGCGGCGCCGGCGCTGTTGCGCAGGTCGAATGACATTTTGCCGCCGGCCAGGTTCAGGTCGCCGGAAATCGAGCCGCCGGCGGCGACAAGCGTCTGGCCGGCGTTGCGTGAGAGGTTGCCTTCGTAGACGCCCGTGTTGCGGACGGCGACGACGGAGGCGTTTGTGAGCGCGCCGGTCAGGACGCCGCCGCTGACGCCCGCGGCGCCGGTGAAGGCGGAGGCGTTGGCGAGCGTGAGTTTGCCGGCGCCGGTTTTGTCAAATGCGCCCGCGCCTGTGAGCGCGCCGGAGAGTGTCGAGTCGTTTGCGCTGGTGAGGAGGGCGGCGCTGCCGGAGAGGGCGATGGCGTTGGTCACGGCAAGCGCGCCGGCAAAGGCGAGTGTGCCGCCGGTGATGACGAGTGTGCCGGCGCCGAGCGAGGTGTTGTTGCCCAGCGCGAGCGCGCCGTCGTCCATGCGGGAGTTGCCGGAAAAGGTGTTTGCGGTGGAGAGCAGCAGGGTGCCCGCGCCGGTCTTGGCCAGACCGCCGGGGCCGGAGAGGGCGCTGGCAATGTTCACGGTGGAGCCGGCGGCGATTTCCGCGCCCACCATGTCGCCTGCGGCCGCGCCGAGTGTGATTGCGGTGGCGGATAATGTGCCGCCGCCGGTGAACTTGGTGTTCGCGGCCATCGCCAGCGCGCCGTTCACTTTGAACAGGCCGGAGCCGTCGACGCCCGCTTGTATCGCGCCGCCATTTTCGACGGTGACATTGGTTCCCGTCGCGCCGATGCCGCCGAGGGTGCCGCTTGTCTTGACGGTGATTGATGATGCGCCGAGGCGGGCGTTGTTGTTGCCGAGCAGGACACGCCCGCCGTGGACGCCAAAGGCGCCCTTGAACGCGGAGCTGTCGCCGTGCAGCAGGAGCGTGCCCGCCGGGCTGGCGCCGGGGTTCACCATGATGATGCCGCTGGCGGCTGCGCCGGCTATGGTGTCGAGGTTGGCGTTGGCGGCGTCGCCGACGGTGAGTGTTTTGCCCGGCGCGATGCCGAAGGTGACAGTCGAGGCGGCGCTGTTGAAATAAAGCAGGCCGCCCGTGCTGGCGATTGCGGTGGCGGCCGTGGCACCGCCGGCATAGTTGCCCGACCAGGCGAGGTCCTTGGTGATGTTGAACACCACCGTGCCGGTGTTTTGAAGAAGCCCGACTCCGCCGAGGCGCAGGGCATAATTGCCGGCGAAGACGATGTCGGTGAAGACGCTTGTTTCCGTGGTGTCATACCGCATCACGCCGCCGGTGCCGCCGGCGCCGGTGACGTTGGAGATGGCGCGGTTGCCATAAAATGTGCCCGAGGTGATGGTGATTTTTCCGCCGGCGTTCAGAAAGAGCGCGCCGCCGGAGCCGCCGAAGTCCGTTTGATACAGGGCGGTGTTGTGGAAGAAATTCGCGTTGCTCATCGAGACGATGGCGCCGGCGTTGACGAGTGCCAGGGCGCCGCCGTAACCGTTGATGGCGGTGTTGCCGGAATCGGGATTGAGCATGCTGCCGAACGTGGCGTTCACAAAGGTGGCCGCGCCGCCGCTGTTGAACATGGCGGCCCCGCCATAGCCGCCGGCGGTGCCGACGCGGGTCGTCGTGTTTCGGTAGAATTCGACGTTGGCGAGGGTGATGGTGGAATTGCCGACGTAGAGCGCGCCGCCGTGCCCGCCGTAGGCGGAGTTGCCGGAGCCTGCGACATCGATGGCGCCGAAGCGGACGTTGACCAGCGTGCCAGTCGCCCTGACGGAGAAATTGATGGCGCCGCCGGTGCGCCCGCTGTTGCCCAAAAATTCAGTCCGCCCCGTGGAGCCGGCGGGCAGGAGATTCAAGGTGAAGGAACTTGGGGGATTGATGTAGATGGCCCCGCCATCGGTGGTGTTTCCCGAGACGATGTTTTCGAATGTCGCGATTGCGCCATCGGAGATGCTCAGGGTGAGCGTGCCGCTGGTTGGGGTGAGGCGGTCCGTGAACACGGTGCCGGTCGTGACGTTCACGACATCCGCGAGGGCTGCGCCGGCGCAAAGTAGAAAGGCTGCGGCGAGGAGACAGGGGCGGCGGGAGTTGCGATTCGGGTTCATGGTGTTTGGCGTGGGTTGGACAGGTTGAGATGGCGCGGAGCAGGCGCGGCGGGCGCAGGCGCGGAGCGGATGGGAGAGGGAATGAATGAACTAGGAACATCACCTGAACACGGCGGGCGCGTGGCAACTTGCCATTTGGTGAACCTGTTCACCAGACCGGCGTGATGGCTGGATGAGGGGTGAGGGCGGGACGGTATCGTTATCGCGATGCGAGGCTCTTTCGGCGCGGACGAATGGCCGGCGGTATCCATTTCCCGGAAAAGAGCATCCTGCACGGCATGTCCGGTACGCCGGTTTCGTTAGCATGGAGCTGGGAAACCACGAGGTCAACGGCCTTGGATGCAATATAATCGTTCCTCTGGCAGATGCCGCCGACGCCGCGGGGAACTACGTTTTGGCGCCATTCCTCGGTGACAACCGGCAGCCCGCGCTTGCGGGCGGCTTCGCAGGCGCCCATCCGAAAAAACTCATTTTTGCTGACGATGAGCGCATCGGCCCGCGTCGCGTCGAGCCATTGGTTCGCGTCGAGTTTTTCGGTGTATGTTTGCACGCGCAGCAAGTGGCGCGCATCGGCCGGCGTCGGATGAAAAGTCAGGAAGGCGCCCTCAAGGGTGCCGTAGGCGCGCTTGTTGAGGGAGGACTCCAGGAGCAGGGCGGGGCGGCGGCAGCCGAGTTTTTGCAATTCGAGCACCATCGTGCGCATGGTGAGAAAATGATGCGCGGCGGCACAGTGCAACTGGGGAACCCATTCGATGTTTCCGATGACCGCCATGGCGAACCGGCTCCAGTCCCAATCCAGGCGAATCACCAATTCGAAAACCTCGCCCGGTGAAAACACGACGCCGACAATTCCGCGCGCCCGCAGGATTTGCGCGAGGCGTCTGTCGGTCATGCCGGGGTCGTTGATGAAGAATTGCTCCAGTTTGAAGCCCAGCATCCGGGCGCGCGCGACGGCGCCGCGAAAGGATTCCCGCAAATAAGGCATGCGGCTGGTTTCCTCGCGGCTGGCATGAACCCACACGAAGGCGATGGTTTCCGAGTGTTCGCGGGAATGCGCGTTCCTGATGTGCGTCATGAGGCTCGCCACGCGGGGATTCGAGCGGTGGCCAAGCTCGCGGGCCACGCGCTGGATGCGCTCGCGCGTGGCCGGCGGGATTTTCGGATGATTGTTAAGCGCGTAGGAGACGCTGGACTTGGCCACGCCCGCGCGATCGGCAATCATTTGCAGGGTGACTATGGCCGGCGCGAAATCGGAAGGGTGTGAGGGAGAGGGTGGCATTTGAGCATTTGAATTGACGGAATGTTTTTGGGGTTTGAGGGATTTTCTCACGGGGTTTCCACGCGGGTCAAGAGCGGGAGGGCCATGCCTGCCGCGTGCGCGTGCTGATGGCGCGCAACGCGGAGAGCAGGGCGAGCAGCGCAAGGAAGGGGAACGAAGGGGCGCCGCCACCGCCACCGCTTCCTCCATCGCCGATGGGTGTGATGGTGAGCGTGGCCGGTTCGCTGGTGACAGTGCCGATGGTGTTGCTCACGACGACGCGGCAGGTGGCGGCGGCGGCGAGTGTCCATGAAGCGCTGGTCGCGCCGGGGATGTTTATCCATGCGCCGTTGTATGTCTGCCATTGATAGGACAGGTTTTCGCCTGTGGCGGCGACGGTGAATGTGGCGTTGCCGCCGGCGATGATGGACTGCGACGCCGGCTGCGCCGTGATGACCGGCGCGCCGGCAGGGCCGACGTTAACCGTGAAAGCGTCGGATGTCACTATTTCGCCGGCGGGGGTTGTCAGGGCGACGGAGTAGGCGCCGGCGTCCGCGCCGGCGTTCGTTTAGCGGCGAGGGGCGCAGGAGGAGGCGGGCGACATCAGGCGGCGCCGAAGCTGCAACGGGCAACCACCTGATCAATAAAACTGCCCGCCGTTTGCC
>JGI20166J26741_10095559_pt1 | contig 17336 bp, 5 predicted proteins | sample TergutCu122P5_FD_26741 | JGI IMG/M metagenome (IMG submission 26741)
TCACTGCTGCTCGTTATGTCCAGACACTGCACAAGCTCCGTCGTGCATTGCGCGATAAACGTCCGGGACGAAACATCATCATCCTGCATGACAACGCTCATCCCCACGCCGCTTGCCTCACATCGGAAGCAATTGCAAAGATAGGGTGGGAAGTTCTTCCACACCCCTTCTATAGCCCTGATATGGCACCCTCCGACTACCATCTTTTCGGATTTCTGAAGGATCAGCTGCTTGGACAACGTTATGAGACAACGGAGGCAATTCAAAAAGCAGTGCGTCAGTGTCTTCGGATGGTTGGAAAGGAGTTCTACCGCAGGGGCATTTTCAAACTTCCAGAACGCTGGAAAAAATGTGTACAAAGAAGTGGCGATTGTGTGGAAAAATAAAGAAAGTTATGTAGATTAAGCTGGTCTATTTGGTTTGTCAATAATAAAGCATGTTTACAAAAAATTGTTGCTCATGACTTTCGGTACGACCTACGTAGTTTGTTTCCGAAGAGTATTGCCACCACGCGTTAACGCGCTTGGCTACCTTCGGGTGTGGAAAACAACCACCCTTTCGCAACATCCATCCGTGGAAGCAGAGCTAGCAAGCCACAGGCCTCGGAAAATTAATGACATTTAATTCATAGTAAGCGAATTTATTGGTGTCTTTGGTTAATATATACAAGGCGTGATTGATTTAATGAATGGAAAACAGAGAAACGCCATGCATGCACAAATATGGGGAAAGTAAAACGACTCGAATTATGATGACAACTGTACCTCACGTCACTGCCTGAGCGGGACGTACGAAATATCAGGCCTCTTGTTTTTTGTTGAATAGAGTGTACAGCAATCAGAGAACAGATTCTAAAATGGAGAGATATAAGAGAAACGAGAAGTGGAGCATATAGCTATATATGAGACATTTTAACTTATTTATTTCGCAGTGATTTGTGTATTTTTTTCTTCTTCAAGAATATGGGGTTATATATATTTACATATTTCTCTTCCCCGCTTTCTTCAGTGGCTGTTGTTTGTATTCAGTCACCTGTCTTATGTGTGCGCTCCTTGATCTTGCTGAATAAAAAACAATGGGATTCCAGACGTTGATCTCGTGTGTAGTATTTCAGAGGCCGTGTATTGTACGTCGTATAACTGGATTGTTGGTGCACAGGTGAGAAGGCGAGGTCGTTAGGTCCGAACTTTATTTAAAATGTCATTACATAGTTTTGAGTTTTTGGGCGTACGAAATTGTAGTGATTTCAGGAAACATTGTTACTTGTTTGTTTTCATCTCCGCTCTCAATCTTGGAGGAGGAGGAGGAGGAGGAGGGGGGAATTCTACCTGCAACGCTGTGTTAAGTTTCAGTTTATTTGCTATATATTGCTGTAAGGCGTGAGGTAATGTAGTGTATAATCCTGCAGAGGTGTTTAACATCACCCAATCTGTTGTTTCACATTTACCTCCTCTCCTAAATGTGAAATTCTTCAAGAACTCTTCTGGTTTCTTTCAAATGATATAATCCACTTGTCTCTTAGAGAGAATGGCAAGAACTAGCCACTGAAATAGCAGTTAATACTTCTTTATTCGGCAAAATTCATTGTACGATATTCACAGATTCCAACTGCATAAAATTTTTGTCAAATATGTCAAAGTTGTACACCGTTTGCGTGTTTGTGATTTTTAACACATACAATTATGTTGCAGATCAACTATACTTATTGCCCATCTCCATACAAAATTTTCGTCAGTCATACTGAAAGCTAAACGGCTGCATTGCTTCATGTTGTTTTTACTGCCTTACAAGGAAGAATGGTGGAACAACGCGCGTATTTGTCGAAGACCTGTTGACAAAAATATTAGGAGACGCTAGATGGATTGTCGCTAGAGTTACTGGCTCCTGAAGATTTCGCAGGAACATCATGCTGCTCTTTATTATTATATGGATTTAAAAGTAGAAAGATACTGCCAAGAGGTGCGTCAACTCTTAAGTGGTGTGTACTTTTTCCATTACGTGTACATTTTGTGAAACAAACTCGTCTAATTACGAATCAAATATAGATTTTAGATATCAAATAAATTTATATTTATCACACACCAATTTTTCTTGTGCTGTAATACCTTTTTTAGAAAATTTATGATTTCTATTTTGCTATGTGTCAAGTTTTTAACATGCTGCCAGACTGGCAGTTCCTTCTCATTTCAAACACGCACAGAAGTCAAGTGGTATCAGTTGCGACGTCACAGTGTCATCGACCTAAAATTCCCCTTAAAATTATGAGACACATACACAAAATCCATCTCGTTCACATGCATTTTGACATTGGTGTAAAACGTACGGTATGTCATACATCGAGTCTGAAATATATACTGTATATTTGACGTTCAAATCGATAGGAACGAAAGTTGTGACAAAAATTACAGTGGCAGTTTTTCGTGCACCCAAATCTTGCAACTAACGCGACTGCTGTTACGGTATGCTGGCACAGATATTTATCATTGCTGTTTATAAGTATGTCAAGCAACTGACAATGTGAATGTAAAGCTAATGATCTATGTTGCCAAAGCCGATTAGCTTCCAACGCATGGGAAACGGCAATGTTCGTTTACTCTTACGCATTATGAGCATTCAGCTTGTTTCAAAAGTGGGGTTTAAAAATGTAAACAAGGATAACGTGCGTTTAGAAGGAGTCACTGTTTGGTTAAAACGAGGCTTCTCAAACCAGGTTTCGTCGTTTAAATAACCAAAGCCAATTAAAAAATGAAAGTGAAAATTGTACAGTCATGACGTCTCCCTAAAGAAGTACTAAACTTGATACATAAGTAAGGTTATTATAATAACCTTAGTCTGATACGCTAACAATCATAATTCGATACACTGCACAGTATTGCCTACAGTGTAGGGCAGTCCCGCGCAACCCGTAGCTCGTGGGCAGCATGTTGTCCGCGACACAATGTTATGTTGCTCGCCTAGACATTTCAATGGGATAACGTCTTGCAAATCTTTCCCTCGCAAGGCCGAGATAGAACACCGAAGCAATTTTGAAAACTAATTAACTCTTTATTAATGGAGACTTACATTCATTTTGTAAAATTTTGCTAAAATAGTGACACCATAACCTAGGTTTTGAATTGCATTTTTATAAATGTTTCCTGTTATTATATTTTTATTTCATATGATGTATAGAAAAATACACTGGTATGATTATACGTGTACTTAGGTTTTCATGTAAAGTGCCCGATATTTTTTCCAACCTGAACCAAATTTGGAGTTTTTCGACAGATTTTTCATAAAAGTCGGCAATATAAAAATTTCAGGGAAATCCTTAGAATGGATAAAATTTTATATAGGATGTGCGAATAAAAACGTGTAGAATGTTTGTTTCATGAATATCTGTGCAGTGAAAGACGTGCTGTATTTGGGGGCGTAACTGAATTTCTGTACATACTTTTAAAATTCACTGTCCGATTTAAGTGAAATTCGATATAAAAGAGCTGCACGTAATGCGGTTGGGAGTATATGAGCGAGGGAGGCCGTCATTTTCTTACGGACGAAAATGACCTCGCATTTAAGCGGCTACCTAGAAATTTTACAGCATTTCGAAAGTAAAGAACTCCCTGGTACACTCTGTTTACTCTTCAGGAGTACAGCATTTGCAGTCTCTTTCTTATATGGAAGGGTCTTAATACTCCAGCAGTGTAGCATGTTTGTCTTTGAGTAAGCGATTGCCCTTTTGGGGGGGATGTAGACAAAAATTTTGGTAGGTTACTGAATTCTTAGTTAAAATACTCCGAAAAGTAAACAAGTTAATTAATGTGAACGTAATTTATTACGCTGTTTCCCCTCGTTCATATGGCTTGATAAATGTTATTTTTCCGAGGAATCGTAATTTATACTGCCCTGCATCCTTCGGGAATTTGGCGTTTGTTTTCATTATTAACGCTGCTCCTGTTCTGTAAATATTTTCAATCTAGTCATGTGCAGTTTTATACCTGCGGATGTATCCATACAGTATGGGACTTCGGAATAAACCCGATAAAACACCCAGCTAACTGCGATTGTAAGTTTAGAGTTTTAGATGATATGTGGTACGAAAGTTGCTTGCTTTCGTTCCTTATATTCTTGTTGTCGGCTATTCAACTACACTACATAAAGGTCTTATCCATTTACACGCTCTTTCTTTGGAAGTGTCTAGTGTTACCGACGCGTTTCATACGAAGTTTAGTGAAAGTTTCACACAGTAGAATTACCAGTCGTGTAAGATTAATGACATATCAATTTTTATAAAAATCTGTTAAATCACGAAAGACGTGCACTAATACATAAACTCCGAAGTAAAGAACCTCCTTAAAGGAATAAATTAAACCCACATGGCTTTGCAGTATCTTGCGTCTGTTTCTGAGTGTTGTGTCACTCGTGATCGAATTCGGTAATCTTTATAATAAGGTGAGCAGCTTGTATGAAACACTGGTAGCCTGTGTTACGTACCTTATACGTTTGCTACTGCACATTTTTATCCCATACGGCTCCCGTGTTCGCTTAAAACAGGCTGCCATTCCTACCGTGTTCGCTTAAAACAGGCTGCCATTCCGTCACCTTATCATGGATCCTATCGAGAACAAATAGTAATACAAGTAAACAGTTCAAATCTCTTAGTTTCCTCTGGCGCCAAGTTTACTGGATTCTCAGCGGAGTTTATTTTGTGTTGTGCGCTTAATTTCTCAAATATATTAATACTTCGGCTTTTATACGAATCATTATTTTACATCCCTCACACAGTTCAAGTAAAAAAAGTAAATAGAGTAAGCCGTTTTTATAACATTTTTGAAATAAAAATACATACTGTGATGGAGTATGGGCACTAAGAAGGTGAGTGTTTATTGTGGCGTGGTCTCCGGGTGACATTCGACACTGCCTGTTATAGAACGACGTGGTTGCGGTTCCGTTTTCAGTTCGCATTACATGCACAAACAAGGTCTAAAGGCTATTACTAATGGTGCTAGAAAACACTTTGTTTGCTTTTGTACACAGATATAAGAAAAATGAGAAAAATACGATACATTATTTTGGTAGAAATATATGAACGTAAGAGGATTAAGGAGTAAGGTAGAAAGAGGGCAACAGGCGATGTTTATGTTTGCAGTACACACAAAACATGTTTCACAGTATAAATAATGTTGGCACACAAAGCGACTCTGAAAGAAAAGTGTGGATGGAAAAATATGCAAATGTAGAGGTCACGGAAAGATGTGAATGTGAATGTGAATGTGATTGAAATCCGCGATAAATGTATTTGTGTCAGTTATAGAGGAATATATTATATAATGAGAATATTATCAACATAGCGGAAGTAACCCTAAGTGACGTTTCACCCTAGAAACAGAAAGTTATAACGTAATTAACTATAGTGACCTGTCCATCCAAAGACCAAATACCCTACACTTTGCTAAATGTAAACCTACCTTTCGCATAACAATTCCATCTCAAAATTCGCACAAAATCTCTTAGAATAAGGTAATTCTTTTGGTAATTTGGAGAACATGCGGATCTTGAATTTTAACGTAAAGGGTACCCACATAAATACCATAGAAAATTTTTACGTCTATAAAGAAACCATGCGAGATAATTGAGTGAAAAAGATACAGTACAACCTAACAAAATCTTTGAAGCTTTCGTTGTAGGTGAAGGTCATTGACTTGGAATATCACCCCCTTCCAATTCCCCAGGGAAGTTGAAACACACACACAGTAGTCTTTCAGACAACAGAAAGACGTGCCACAACCATCTACAATATACTCGTACAACGTGGAAGTGAGTCTCGTAAATTTATGTAAAAATAAACTTGGAATTCGAAAGGTAAATTAACGTTTGGATCACATATTCAAGTAACACGTAGGTTTTTTTTTAAAAAAGAATTAGTTTTAAATTTATCATTTATTTCACTTTAAATCAACATTCTTCATCAACAATTCAACATAGTAAAATGGATGTATTAATTCAGGTTGCAATATACATAGAAGCTTCAAAAGTTTCCGGAATTCGCTGGTGTACTTTACAGGAATAGCTGGTATATGTGCCCTTCATCCCTGAAAGTAGCTGTGAGTAAAGAAATGTATACATTAACATCCTTCCTCGCCTTAGGGATGCGGTCAGGAGGAAACGCCCCGAGGAATGGAGAACCAACAGTTGGTTTTCATTGACAATGCTCCTGCACACCGGTCGGTTTTGGTCAAGGATTTCTTAGCTAAGAACAATGTGACCGCGCTGGAGTATCCCCCACGCTCCTGATCTGGCTCAGTCTGATCGTTACCTGTTTCCTTGATTTAAATCAACATTGATGGGACGGCGCTTTTGTGATGCTTCTGACATAATTAAGAATGCGACGGAAGACTGAAAGGCTTTCACAGAATGGCTTCCAGAAATGTTTCCAACACCTTTGCAGTCGATGGTAGAAGTGTATAGTTCCACATGGGAACCGTTTTGAAGGAAATGTAGCTTGGATGATTGTACTGTGTTGTGTTTCTAAAAAATAAAGTGATTCCGGGAACATTTTGAAGCTGCCACGTATAACAACGGAATTAAAACCCCAACATAGTCAAGAAGTTTCTACGTCACAACACGTGACCACTGTAAATAAAGAAATAAGTTATACACTGCCCTTCTCCACTAGAAGTGCCTATACTTTCTCCCTACTTGTAACTTTTTTTTTATTTCGCAACAGCCCCTAGTGGCTCAAGGCCTCCTCATTATCGAGCCTTCACGATCACACTCAGACACACACCACTCTCGGTAGGACTCCTCTGGACGAACCCGACGCAGAGACCTCTACCTGACAACACACAACACTTTTAGAAGAAACAGACATCCATGACCCCGGCGGGATCCGAACCTACAGTCCTAGGAAGCTAGCGGCGCAGTCCGACGCCTTAGACCGCGCGGCCACTGCGCTCGGCACTTTTAACATTCAAAACTCATTATTAGTATATTGTCATTGTTTTATTAATTTCAAAACATAATTTTGCATAATTACTATTAATTTTATTCCCCAGACTAACTACCTACATTATGTATTTTATGTATTTTTATATAACATCTGTAAGTTTTTGATATCTCAAACCACACAACTCTTCCAAACAGCTTGATGGTGGCTGTGCTCTATAGCCGAAACATTTAGGTGTTTTGTGCAGTAAATGAACAGTTGTGTTTAGACTGAAAGTACTGTAACTTTGATTGTATTGGTGTTGTACACTTTGTAGTTCTATGACGTATTCCACATTCTAGTGTCGCTTCGACTAAAGCTTGTATCCATGGAAAATACAGCCTTTTATTTATATATGTATATATATATATATATACGTATATATCTTCGCAGTGTATGGAATGTGAAAAGAACACGAATAAAACGAGAAAGTAACAGTACAAGAAAGGCTGAAACTGTATAAACCTGAAAAGGAACAAGAAGAAATAATTGTCAATAGTGAGTCACAAAAAGATAGGCTTAAAGGCTATAGAGGACAAGAAGAAATATTAGTCAGTAGGAAGTCACAAAAAGGTAGGATAAATAATAGGAGAGGGCGAGAAGAAATAACAGTCAGCAGCAAGTCACAAAGAGGATGAATGACTGTAGAGGACAAGAAATAATAGTGAGCAGGGAGTTAAAAGCAGAATGAATGATTGTTGTTAACAATAAGAAATAGGTGAGGAGCGATTCATAAAAAGTAGCATGAATGCTTGTCGAGGTCAAGAAGAAATAATAGACCCCAACGAGTTACAAAATTATAGGATGAAAAACTCTAAAGGACAATAAAATATAATGCTCAGCAGTGAGTCTTAAAACAGTAAGTTGCATATGAAGGTGACAAGAAAACTGAAGAAAAAGGTTTCTCAAAAACGAAATACTAATACTGCTAAGGATCATTATCGCGGTATATGCGTCTGTAACCGCACACTGGAGCTGTCTGTCCTCGTCTGTATGGTCCATGCATCTTACTTATGTACGAAGGTCATTGAAATGAATACAAAAATTTGTATATTATTCGTAATACGAAACGGGCTCTTATAATGTGATTTTTGAACACTACTTGGAGCAAAGACAAACAATGAACAGTGAGAGGTATAGTGATTTGCTTCGGAATCAGTTTCAGCCAGCAATTCGAAGACAAGGCCGTGGTTTGTTCTGTTCTGGCGATTGTCTGCAGCATGACAATGGCCGACATCTTACAGCCCGTCAAACTGTGAAAAAGATGCAGGATTTTAAACTGGAGGTGTTAACCCATACGCCATATTCACCATATTTCACACCCAGCGATTTTTATCTCTTTTGGACCCCAAAAGACGCTCTACGTGGACGTCACTTCGTATCGGATGAGGAAGTAAAGGTAGCGGTGCATGACTAACTGGTACAGTAAACAAAAGACTTCTTTTTCCGAGAAATTTGTACCTTAGTAGATCGTTGATGGGGGTATTGAGATCGTGGGGGGAACTACATTGTAGATTAGTGTCTTCGTACTGTATCTGTTTTTGCAGTAAATCACTTTACATAATTTTGCCGGTTTCCGTTTGAATGTCTCTTGTACATGTACAATCCTTAGTCATAACGGGAGAGTTGCCACGCCCGGGAGAGACGCCACACTTTCTGGATTTCAAATTTCTGTCACCGGGATGAAGTTATGCACACATTCCACCATTGGATTGGTTACCTTACGTACTGACGTGCATTAGTCGCTCGTGATTGGTGTTCACCATTTATTATAAAGCCAGGTAATAGTCGGTATTTTTTCGTCAGTTGGTACGACGTTCTTATTTCGTGTGTCACTGCCTTCATTAGTTATGTTTATAAATTTTGTGCCGTTGGAGAATCACATGTAACCTTAGCTCCATGTACGTTTCACCCACATTGAATATTCGTAAGCTGTGGAGGAAAGTGTGGCGTCTCTCCCCTGAAAATTGGTACAGATAAAACACATTTCCAACGGAGAGATGACACGCTACGGAAAACAGCTCTCTATACATATCTGAAGTGATACGTGATATTTATACGTTTCAGTAACGTTTGTAGCGTATTTTATAATAATACGTATACAGTGTATTTTTTGTCTATTTAACCCCGTTAAGACGTGCTAAGGAACTGCGTGCATAAAGTTGGTAGTTAGTTCGACATCGACGGACCTTGGAATGTCTGAAGAATGCCGTAAAGCGTTTAGAACAAGGCGATTTTGGTCTTAGAGAGGCATCTAATCATTGCGAGTTCCCAAACAGAACCCTGTATAGGAGATGGAAATCTGACGATTTGGCGCAGAAGACGCTAATCCCACAAGTTAAACAGTCGACCTCTATGCTTACAGTATTTATTCGCCACTGATCTCAAACGAGCCAATAAAATAATAATCCTCCGTAGGTTAAGTGACGCTGATGTAACCCAGTCAATACATTTTGAAGAGACTATATGAATACCAACCAGTAACAAATAAAATCCGCACTGGTTTGTCACTGACACTGTATTTATCAGATTGGCACTGATAAAGTAACGCACATAAAGGCTTGTCAATTCGTACTCTAAAACAGGTATGAGCAGCGTATATAATAATTCGCCACAAATATCTATACAGCAATATATTTGCCAGATCTGCGCTGAAAAAGCAATATCCGACATGAGATACTTGCAGTAAATCCACCAAAAGACTCAGAATTTTCAGCCCACGTTTATATGTCTGAATATCAAGGCAATGGTCTAGCGTCTGTTGCTTATCAATTTTACAGTTGACCACCAAAGGTCAGTTTTGGACGCCAGTAGTTTCGAGGCTGGGGCCGTAATGAATGATGTTACTTCTCAGTGAGTTCATATGGGTTTTATGCTAAAGAACAGACTGTCACACAACAGACCACTGTCTTATCATCCTCAGGGTTTATTTAAATCAAATAACAGGATGCCAAAAAACCGAAGAAATAAAGCCAAAAAATCCTTCTTGAATAGGAATAAAAGGCAAAGACTTTAGCTAAAGATTGCTGCTAATGATTCTGAAGTCGATTCGCACTCGTGTTCTGAATGTTGGGAAAACTGTCTGTCACACAGCGACAAATTTGAATTTGATGTTTAAATGTTTCAGTGTTGCTGCATGAAAATTGTCCACTGTCTACAAGCAAATGCCTTGACTAAGGTCAGCAGGCTGTAAAGCAGAACACGAAAGTAACGTCTAAGTACAAGCACAGTTTTCTTGAAATATACGTTCAGTTTTAGAAAATTATACTTTTTTTTTTTTACTTTTCCCTGGCTCCATTATCTTATGTAACGTGTTTGTAATGTTCTTTGTTTTTTTTTTACTTCACATTTTCCGACGAGTAGGAGTATAAAGCTATTCCTGATTGGTGCCTTGAAGTACATACATTGTGTAATTTAATTAATATTTAACTTCTATCAAATTTTCGCTCTTCTGCTTAAGAATAAATCGGGTTGTTTTTGCTCAATGTGTTGGTTAATTTATGTCAATAATTATTTCTTTCTTAACTATATTAGTGTTTTAGAACTAACATACAACGTGTCTTCAGCCATTCGTGGGTGGCGTTTATTTCTATATGGGGCTGGGGAGGGACAAAACAAACCTCTTTCAAAATTCTTTCTAGTTCTCAAATACCTCCAGTACTTCAATACTAGATACAGCAGAGTTACATCTGACCACAATCCAATTTGTTTAAACAATGATACAACAAATGCACGGACACATTCCGAAAGGTGTGTTATCTCTCCTGGAATGTGTGTGTGTGTGTGTGTGTTTGTTTGTTTTCATTGTGAACTTAGGAAGAACAAGATTACAGACTCCTTTTGCACTGTGTTTAACTATACAGTGTGCGATAAATTTCTTCACTTAAAATATTCCAGTGATTATTGTTTACATAGTTAAAAATCGTCATCATTTCAAGTTCTATTCACGTACATGAAGAAACAATCATACGTGCATAGGAAATGTAGTGACTTATATCATGCTATATCACTGTTGACATTCGACCTTACTATTGCACAATACGCTGTTGGTAGCTGTCTGTCTCAGATGTGTCCACAGAGATGCATCGTTATGACTGAGGGCAATAGTTAGGCCGCGTGCATGTCTGATGCGCCTTATCGATTTGGGTTGAATCCGTTTGATGATAGACGATATCCGATGACCGTAATGAGCAACTAACCAACCAACCAATCAGCTAACCAAATCAGTTCTTGAGAAACGGATATTCGCTCGAATGGTCTCGAAATTCGTCACCTTTGATGAATTTCCAATGTACGTTGTCATGTTTACAAGAGCCGGCGACCATATCCAACAGATCTCTTCCAGAGAAGTTTCAAGCTTCCTCGGATGGGACGCTTTGTCGTTGGGCTATCAGTTCCCGACGTGTAATTTTTATGTTTAGTGTCAAACAATGCAATAATAATCCAGCAAGGCAGCGTCATATACAAGAGGACTTAAGCTTGGGTATCGTCGCTGTGAGAACTCCAGATCTCACCTGCGTAATGGATTCTGTTTAATTTCTTAATTTGCACGTTCTGTCGGCGACCAATTTCCACACTGGAAAGCCGTACGTCGTCACTTATCCACGACTGCTTGTGCAATATGTTTGATATTAGCCTTCATACTTGCGCCTCACGACAGAAAGACGTACACTTGAATGTGGTAAGCCCAATAGGAGAAACAGCAATTAACAACGCAGCGATAGTAAAATTTTATAATAAATGTTACAGGTATTTGTCAGTACACGAGTACATATCCTAGTTGGTTTCAGTGGAGACTGTACACGTAGATGCCACTCTCTTCGCTAGCGGTTTACATTATTTGTGGTTATTACTTCTTTACTTATTATTTGAAAAGTTTACGTGTAAATCGTTTCAGTTTAATGCATTGTGAACAAAGTGAGGCCTTGGGTTCATAACATACTTCTGGGTGTTTTGGCTTAATGTGACTCGTAACAGGGAGTTGACCTTTTTGTTGATGCATCAGCAAATAGTTTGCTAACGGTGATTACTGTAGTCGTCTGTCCCTTCATCTGTTTGCTTGGAACAACGCGACTTCCAGGGGACGGATTTTTGTGAAGTCTTATACTGGGGATTTTTACGAAAATTTGTCGAAATATTCCATTTTCGGTTAAAATCTGACAAAAATTACACTTGGCATGAAGGCGTATGTCCATTAATTATATTTTCACGACATAAGTAAAAAAATCTCTCGTCTAGAATATAGATATTTATTGTATATCCGTTGCTAAGTTACGCAGAAAAATATCATCTACACGAAAAACAAAAGAAATTTGCGATCGATTTTAAATATATTGCTAAGAAGCGGACGAATTCTAGTATGCATTGTTGAAAACGTAGAAGACCAGACTTATACTACCATTATTTTCAGTGTTATTCTTGAAACTATTCACGTAATTATGATTAGTGCAAGATAGTAGAGTTGACGTTCCAAAAGTGTTCAGCACTACCGACATTTGCCAACTTGTTGTGAATGTGGCCAACAGCTTGTACCTTCAGCAGTAACATTCTGGAGGTCGTGCACATTGCTGGGCGGAACACTATTAATTTAGGTTTCTGAAATACTCCGTGGCGTAGTTTTAAAAATCAAACTTTTGGAGGAAACATGTGTTAAATAAACGTGGCGACTGGCTACCGCCTGCAGTCTGTCTTGGCTATGGGGTTGGATGACCATAATTTATTGTGTACTGTCGCGGTGGGACTAACATTGTTTGTAACTTACTATAAACGCGTTTGTATGTTGAAAACAGAAACCTTGTGGTGTGGTTTTTGACGCCATGTAATAATGAAGAAGTATTACAAAGTTCAGAGGAGCATACTACCGCTGTCTTCAGGGTAGAACTGATGAGAACGGAAGAACATGGTTTGTCTTATTTTGCGGTTATAATTAACAGCTTACTGGTATTGGAAATGTGTAGACTTCGTATTGTACATTGCACACGAAGGCGATCGTATATGAATTTCAGTAAGAACCAGTTGTGATATTTTCTTGTGTCCACATACCAAAATCACTGAACCTTGTACCCATGTACCGTATTACAAATGATACATTTACGAAGAGAGAAATCTTGATCTTCATCTTTTCCATGTTTAAAATATGGAATTACAGTTTCGTTTTTACCAAAGAGTTATGGTATTTAGGTTCTATAAATTCTGTATATCCTATACGGTATATTGTCTGGCCGTTGCTGATTCTTGTGTTCGTTGAAACCGTATTCGATGTGTTCACAGTTCACAGCTCGTCAGTGTTAACATTTCCTGTAGAGGCGACCGTGTATAACTGTATATTCCAGATACCGTGGAAACAATCCTCGTGCTATAGACACAGATTTTATAGTTTGTTGGCCAAGTATTCGCTGTGAATGAAGAATAATAGAACGCGTCACATGATCTTATTATCGAATTGAAAGCCAATACAGCTACACAGAATTTCCGCATTTGAAATTTGAGTAGCCCGAGCGTAAAACGCCTCCCCTCTTGATTCCCCTTCACCAAACTCTTCGTCCACCAAGCGGTGATCCTATTTAATCTACTCAGTACCTAAATACTCCCTCGGTACATTGCAAATACTTTAAACTGCTATATAAATCTGCAACACAGGGCTTTGGGGCATCCCGCATGCATGATGCATGTATCAGCTGCAGCAGCTACCCACTACCATCACATAACCCCTTTTTAGGTTTCGTTTAAAGAGAATGCTTTTCATAGGCCTTGACACTCTTTTTATATGAAAGTTTGTAATGTATTATTTGGGATTATTCCTACACTGCCGTTAATCTTGTTCGGGCGGGAGGATAAAAAGGTGCGTGCAAGTTTATTAAGTTACCGCGAAGCATTTATCAAACAACGTTTTTGAGCTTTGATACTTAATTTCATGTAATTAATATTGTGTTACACCAGTGAGGAAATTGGATAATACATACATACATACATATTTCGCTATTTTTCCTAAATCATGAAATTTTTACGACACTACAGAATGTTACCCACCGCTCTAGTAGATGTTAAATTTAACTACTGAACCATTCCATTCGTTATAACACCAGATTTCTGTCTTACTCGCTACTGTACGTATTCCGCGCGAACCAATGTGTACACTTAGTTGAATATCACAAAGTTTGCAGTGAATGTAACGAAGATGACGTAAGGGGGAGCGACAAGTTGCACTTTTACTTACTTCTTACGGCCTATAGACGCTTTCTTACACACAAACGCGTTGTTGTACTGTATCTGTGTGAGGGCATGTGGTCACATGAACCAAGTATGTCAGGATAATTAAGGGATACAAGCTGGAGGGCCAATTTACTATTTCGGGGTAAAGCCTAAAATTTCTCTTTTTGTCACCTCATCCTTACGGGGTGAGGGACCAACCAAGCATTCTGTCCGACTAGTACCCAAAGCTCTTTCGTTGGAGGTTAAGCGGTGATAACGCAATATCTACCGCTCTTCTGAGTTTAGTACTGAGGTGAACAATGCGAGGATTGATAGCTGCACTCCCATACATCTGCATGCCGGATGTTTAATTGGAAAAAAGGACAGCTGTACATGTATCATCATATTTGCCAATGGTTTCGTTAATGTGTGCGTGTTCATTGTCCCCTGTAAGGTAGCAGATCTATAGTCGAAATAAAAACCGATCCTGATGGTTTAATTAAGTAATATACGTTTCAGCTGTGTCTGAGTGTGAAGAAACCGTTTTAATGCCGAAGGTTGACGTCTTGTATGTTATGCTGTGTCGAATGGTGAGTACTTTCTGATGCTTTTAAAGATCACAGGATCTTTCAAACAGTGGTAACAACTTATAAATCGACACGGCATTACAGATCCGAACATTTGACTGTTCAGCAATACCGCTGTGAAGACCTTCAATCTTGCATGTTTCAGTGCCATTTCACATCTTCCAATATGACACTGTACAGCCCCTGAGTGGGACTTTTTTCCGTTTTTCTTTACTTTTTTTTTTGTTTACGTTCGCGCAAGTCCTGCGAAATAAACTTATACCGTTTAAACATTAATATTCATATAAAATATGATCGTTCTGTTGGAAACTTCTATAATTTTTTTCATATGAATTTGACACTTTCAAAGCGTACGAACTCGCGAGTAATACGTCATAGTACGCCAAAAACTGTTCCACATTCCCAAGATTCACTTATATAAATGTCATAGCATGCAATGTGAATTGCAGTAAATTTAAACCCGTTTACTTTAGTTTGTATTACTTCTGGTCTTGCCACATCCTAAGGTTATTTTGCAATTCCCCGAAGAAACAAAACGAATCAGTGTAACCTCTTGTTTTGTTCGCTTATTTGCAGTCTATCAGTACCTTTTATCCGCAAGTCTGTCCTAGACCCATTGAAAGAAGAATTATTTGGTTATTCTTAAGTTTCGGAATGATATTCGTGAATTTCAGTTTTCTTTGGTTATTGCAGCTTATCTTCAATGATACCAGTATCGAGTTGACAAGGAAGTTTGTTATCATATATCAATGTGAGTTATGACTCCACCTGTACAGGTAGGTATTTTCCATATGCTACCTGCCCTGAAAATGGAGACATATTACCCCGAGACGTTTTTAATCACGTACCATACACATGGCATTATAACCTAGAAGTCCACCAAATCAGTCTCCACCGCCTTCAAATCTCAGATCTTGTGTAGTTAGTTGACTGGTTTGTTACCGAGCATTTTTACGGGGAAGTCGTGAGGAAAACATCTACTTTGCAGACCACGATCGAGATAACAGTAGCATTGATATGGACTTTACATATACTTGTTATGAGGACAGGCATAATCTTCGATGGTGCGTTTTGTTATCATACTGTCACGTGGTTGTCTGAGTGTTTACATTCCCCCTGTTTTTCAAATCATGCCCTGTAAAATAATGTAACCTTATGAACAGTATATTTTGGAATTATATTCGCGTAAAATTTTAAGTTATAACTATTCAACTGAAAGACACATCAAAGAAAGACTACACATTCGGTAGAACACAGCGAGAGACAATATTTGGTTGGTATTAAATTGCGTGGCGTGTCCACAAGAAGTGAGATTACGTCACGCTGCACCGTAGGCCCAACCGTAACAGTAATTTCACGTATGTTTTATTTTTTAGGCGCGTTCGCAGAATTGCGAAAAGCGAATATTAGCTTCGTCATGTCTGTCCGTTCGTCCGTCCCCATGGAACAACTCGACTTCGATTGGACAGAGTTTCATGAAATTTGATATGTGAGGATTTTTCGAAAATCTGTTGAGAAAATCCAAGTTTCATTAAAATCGGACTAGAATAAAGGGTACTTTACATGAAGTCTAATATACATTTTTGATCATATCTCGCTCATTTCTTCGTAGGATGAGAAATGTTTCAGACAAATGTTGTAGACAAGATCAAAACACACATTTTGTATTCAGCAACTTTTTTTTTTAAATCATGCCGTTTATGAGGTATTGTGGGAAAATATTGTAAGGCGTGGCAGGCCGCAGATGACAATATGGCGCATGCGCATTGCAGGATGGATACCTAAGGCTACAAATACACACTAAAGATGTGTGGTACTCATTGCTTTTCCACGGCAACAATGGTTGTACGAACGCCCCTCATTGTTACGTTGTACGTATATTGCCTGTCTTGTTCTTTTTATATTCGGCCGGAGACAGCTGTTCTTCCCGCCTTATACGATGAAAGTCACTCTGCTTGTATTTTTATATCAATTTGCCAACTTAGTTACAGTTTCGTATGACTCGGAACGACTGTAATTTCCTTTTCTGTATCTTCACTACAATATCGCCTGTGTCTACCGTCTGTTTCTAGAGAAACATTACGGAGCAATGCTTTTGTTTAAAAACGGCAACAGCATTTTGAAAACCTTTGTAATTACGCATATAACCGAGAAGACGATCTTAGTTGAAAATTGTGTTAGAGTGAACGAAAACTATCCATTAGTTCTGTTATGTTCTGAAATGTGTGAAACTTTTCTAAGATACGTATGTTGGACATGTTTTTCGTCTTGTATGTAAGACGGTCAGAATGATTTGAAATTTCTCTGGTCCCACATTGGCAACAGTTTTGTTCCTAGTCATCTGCAGGGCATCAGTTATTTGTGAACAGAGGTATATGAACCCCCGACAAGCCTGTAAATTAACTGAACGTCGCTTTAGAACGTTAAGTGTAATTTTTCTGTACGAAGGAGATGGCTTTTGTGTACTGTATTTATGAATAGCATGATCCACTGATGCCGGTCGCAGTGGCCGCGCGGTCTAAGGCGTAGGTCTACGGCCGCTCGCCTGCTGCGATCGTGGGTTCGAATCCCACCCAGGGCTTGGATGTTTGTGT
>JGI20166J26741_10096670_pt1 | contig 17327 bp, 7 predicted proteins | sample TergutCu122P5_FD_26741 | JGI IMG/M metagenome (IMG submission 26741)
ATGGACATGTAAATGTCCGAAACATGTAGAGGTCATTTATGAAATTAAATCATAATAAAATTAGTTGCATCAAGTTGGTACATCTTCTTTACTTATATATGCACGGTCACACTTATATCAAACTGTTAGTTTCTTAAGAAAGACACTTGGCTAATGGAGTTAGTTGTCGCAGTAATTGGTGGAACAGTAAGATTAGCAATTGTGGAAGGAAGCCGTCTGAAGCATGATTAGCACCAGAAAGGCGCACGTCGTGTAGAAACTGCGGTGTACAAATTTTAGGAGTTCAGAGTTATGTTTCCGTTGTTTGAATGTGCCTGTCATATTCATACACGCTTCATGTATATATGCTGGCCGGAGGGACACGTGTTAAAAATCCGGGCATTTGTACCCTCACTTCCAACAGCATGCCGTCCCTTTGTAACCGCTAGCCGGAAGAACCGGTTCTGCTGAACGAACTGGTGAATTGTACTTTATGTCCCGTGTCTTCTGCCTGCACACATGGTGGAAGTTGTTCACAATACGGCCCTATTCAAAAGATACATAAAAAGCACATCTGTGCAGCACAGAGAGTAGAGGTAGGTCCTAGAAAAAAAGGTTTTAAAAGGATAGCTACTGGTGCAGCCTGCTGACGAAAGCAAGAAGTTCAATGTCGCTGGGAGAGTTAATCGTCGTCAATAAACAGAAATGTCACTTCGTTTCTCAGATTACTAGGCTCTGAAGGCGAAGAAAGTACGTTCCTTCGAAATGTCAGTAACTATTTACCATTCGACTGGTTGTATCATCCCATACGACTTGAATCGTCAAAGCTTTTTCACGTTGTATCTTCAGCGATGTTTTAAGGATTGAATATGCTTCGCATTTTCAGGGCACACTACTAAGTTGTTCCCGTTATTGTGCCTTGCGGATTGCGTGCGCAAACTTTATTTTCCCTGGTCTGCGTTCTCATGTAGGCGACAGAAAAATTGGCTTTCAGCATCGTAATTCAACGGGGTTCGGCGAAATTCTTTAGGCTCTGAAGATTTCCGTCCTTTGGGTTGCGACGCCGAGTAGATTGTTATGTTGCTACCAGCGTTTTGGAATATCCTGTTGCCCCTGCCTTCATTTTAGTCTAAGACGTGCCTGTACGTGGCATCATAATCACAGTTGTTCTGAAGTTTAAACCAGATAACCGACAAGAATAAGTCGCCTCTTATTTGTGACAGTAACCTGTATACTGAAGAGGTGTACCGCACGATAGCCTTATTTTCGGCAAAGCCATGGAGAAGTATAATTGGAGTCGTAAGAATGCAAGTCTTCAGGACTGTGATGCTGAGTGGTGTGATAGACAGGCCCTAGCATTTGGGGGGGGGGACTGCTGCCTGCGTCGTCATCTACCCTGAAGTTAGAATGTTCTGTTCTGAGTAATGTGTGGCGTCACTTCCCAGAGAACCATAACCCTGATGTTCACCAACATAAGAACTTCGAATTTTATGTAGCATGTACTGTATTATTTTAGCTGGTGAGAACTTCTGCTTATTTATATTTCCTACCCCAGAACGCTGCGTAATTCATTTAACATGCTTACGTGTGAATATTGCTTGTGTTATAAATGTAGGATGCTGTCCAAGTGAGACAATACAGGAGTTTCTAAAGGGAGAAAATTGAATGCATGTGGTGAACAAGCGAAGGGGCACCTTCGGGAGATATACAGACATTTTTAAATCAGAATATCTTAAGGGAAGAAACTACTTACGTTTAAATTTATGTAGTTGTGTTTGACGAAAATCCAGCGATTTGTTTTAACTACTTGCGTTTCTTTATCACAGACTGGGAGGTAGTAGTAAAATAGAGCCATGAAATATTTTGTGAGGGTGTGGATTGGTTTATCTGGTACAGACTAGGCTAGTTGCAGTGTCTTGTGAACATAGGAAGAAACCTTCAGATTCCATAAAGGTTGGGGAATGTGTTGATCAGCTGAATGGCTGTTAGCTTTCCATTATGAATTCTGGTTTGTGAAGTTAATTGGTTGGTTGGTTGATAGGTAGGTAGGTTAGTAGGTAGCAAACCGTATGTGAAATTGTGTAGTGTGAGCAGAGGCATATTGCTTGATGAAGATACTTATGTAGGAGTTTATTCAGATTTATATACCCACAGTCCTGCGTGTGTAATGTGATTGAAAGGTGTCCAAACTCAGGAAGTTTTAAGTATCATTTGTGCTTACACCTGCAACAAGCACAAAGGCCCACATAGCCACATTTTTGTTAATGTAAAATTTAAATGCCATTGAAGGTGTGTGTGTTTGTGTGTGTGTGAGGGGTGGAGAAGAGGGGGGGTGTTGGTGGGTGGGGGGGGTAGTAATCAGCCTGTGTTTTAGTGTATTGTAATTTTTCCCGTTGAGTCATATAATTTGGCGGCACAATGTAGGTCATCGGGGATGTGCTATGTAGTGTGGTAGGTAATTACTGGCTTATTTGAGAAACAGCTACTTGGTGTTAGTCTCAGAAGCTGATTCTTAATTGGAATATGATTTACTAATGATGCCTGCACCATCCGTCGTTACTGACGGTGATTCTTAGATATGGCGGTTAAAAGAAACGGTTCATTTTTAATTTTTCCGTATATCAGCTGTTAGAATTATGGTTAGAACTGCGATCTTGCATGGATCGTGAAAAACTGATTTCCATTAATTAAGAAACTCTGAAGTTCAAAATATTTGTGGACAATTTGTCATATGCTTTTATTATGAGCCGAGTGGTTGCTGTGAAAGTGATAGTTCCAGAATGAAATACAGAAGTTGGTTTGTGGCAGGTAAGACTAAACCATAGTGTCCAACGCTTATTTTTTGGCTGAATATAACAACTGTTACAGTGGGCTGGTTCGCGGGCAACGTTTTAAAAATCAGAATGATTAGAAGAACCTAAATTCTATATAATTTAAAAAGGGTGTCCACGGCCCTCATAACACAATCTGGTGAGCTGTGGGTTGGACACCTTCTGTAACCAAGTGTTCACAAGGTCTTGGGTTAAAATGTCCTTCAACAAACGTTTAAATTTATGTAGTTTTTGTTGTTTTTCTCAGAACCTAGACACAAATCCTAGGATAGTACCACATTAGGCTCTGACTACTTCTTTCAACAGCTTTCTGCATGTTTCACCCGTCAATCTTAGCACCATTCAACAAAATAGTATAAGTTACTATAGGCAGTGTAATGTTACATCTGAACCTTTTCATGGACCAGGACAAATCCCACAAGAGAGATGTTTATATAACTCAGGTTTACTGGTGTAATGTCATAGAGTGAAACTGCCAGGCTCTGCACTCATTCTTTGTAGACCTGCAGAAGTATCATTTGATTACAATTGCCACCTTTCAGAGTCTGCTAAAGCCGAAAACTACCCACCACTGGCATCTGTTAACACCTGATGTCCTGTGTTTTTATGGAACCCTGGTGTTTCATAATTCCATGCAGGATGCCTTTTAAATTGATTTACTGTTGGCTGCGTTTTGATGTGCTTATGCTATGAAGGTATCAGGCTAGTATGCGATTTTGTAACAAATTCTCCGTGACCATGCTGGCTATTGGGAATATGAAATGTGAAATGTCTGTTTGTAGTTCAGTAATGGGACTGACTTTGGCCAAGACAGCCACTGATCAGAGGTACTGAAAATTACTTTACTCGGTATGTTTTGTTTTCAAGTGTATTTACAAATGTATCACCTTAACTGACTGTCAGTTTTATTGCTTCTCGGCCTTCTACCCCACAAAGTGAGTATTGTGCTGCTTGCACTGTTGCCATTTCATGATGTCTCTTGTAGACAAAATTTATTATCTTGCTTTGCTTTGTTTCTGCAGTTGTATAAATTTCTTACCTTTGTCTCAGGCCATAGGATATTTGGCTAAATAGTATCCCTGATAATCTTCCTATAGTTGGAACTGAATGTTACAGCGTGACATTAGGTGGTACATGTAACATTGTATTCTGCACCAGGTGTTACAAGAAAGTAAGTGTTGACTCCAAATATATTGTCATTAGAAATCATTAGGAGGTGCATAACACAATGTTTATATAAAACAGGGTTGCACAGATTTCCAAAAATATAGGAGCCACCTTAAAATCCTGTGTCCCCTAGGGGTAAACATGAAACCAGATCCACACTGAGGACCCACAGGTTTTAGCCACCACCGTACAAAATTCAGATGCCCAGGTGACCTAGCATCTGGGATTTGTTTGCCTCTGATATAGTGTCCTAAACTAAATGACGATAAGGCGTAGCGGGGATTTTGTGTCTTGTGCCTTTGTAATTGCTTCGTCTCATGATGTTTACTAAAAGTGTACAAAAAGTAAGTAGCGGATTCACTTTTAGACTTAATTTCAGAAACACTAGAGTGTCGAAGCACACCTGAAAATTGTTCATGTTTTGCGTATGTGTAGGTTATTTGTTTTTGGCTAGTGAAACCTGGCAGAGCTGGTGGACAGGCCTGCTTTTTATGTAGGGAGGCAAGGGCAGGATTTTTTTTATTCGTTTGTCAGTCTGCTATTACTATTGTTGTGCGAGTGACTTGCACCTAGCCTTCTGGTTGAAAAATTCAACATCCAAAAACTGACAGGTGTTCTGTAATGAGTGCATATTGATGGAAAGCAGTTGAGTTTTAATCCCTTGGCATTCTGTGGTATCTGTTGAATGACCATGTTTTCTGTTAGCAGTACATTAGTTCTGCTGGCTATATGGTCTTTGAAATAAACATAGTAATTCAGTTACATAAAGTCTTGTTTTGTACAGGGCTTCAGTTGAAAGTGGAATTCTTGTGAAAGAGCTTTTAGTGATGTTAGCCCATTATTTCTTACTGGAGTAGAAGCAATTATCATATGCAGTGTTTATGAGGAAGCCATTGTAGCTATTAAACATCTTATTATGGTTTGTGCTAAAATAATTCTCTCTTTTTGTAGTAACATATCTGTGTGATGTGATATTCATTAAGCTGAAATGGACAAATCACAAACACATGGCCAGACTCTAGCATAATGCATTTTGATAATCTTTTATGACTTGATGTTTTTAAGCAGCCAGCAAACATGTGGTGTTTCAAAATACCAGTAAACTGAAGAATAGGTTCATATGCAATAGGATGGGCATTCTTCTTTAGTGCAGTATACTTTATATTGTGTAATTAGTTTATTTACGAAGTTTGTTATGCTGTAGTGTGTTACAAGGCACTTGATTAAATGTAGTCAGCATTAACCAGCCTACACCACATAACATCCCAGATGAGTGAACACCTTTGTTTAATTATTCTGAAATATGTGTAGTCCCTGTTGCTTGCTTCATTTGAAGTTGCTGTACCTACAAGTAGACATTTTGTCCTGATGTAGGGTGCCGGAAGTCATTTATTGGCTGTGGGATGGTTTTCTGGTGAGTGCCACTGCAGTAGACAGTTCCATCTCTGTCAGATACCAAATATGAGTGATGTTCATTAAGTAAGGTTTCCTAAGGCATGAAAATGAAATGCGAAGTCATTGCATCATTTACTGTAGTGCGTTTATTCTACTTCAGTGTCATAATTTTTCAGCATGTTACCTGAGAACGGTGATGATTTTGCGCCCCTTTAGTATTTGTTTAAAAATCCTGTCATGCTAGATATGAGGCTCTTACATTTTCAGTCATTCATAAATATTTATTTCCACTTCCTCGTGGAATCTGCAATCTCCGAAGCTTTGCTTCTTCGATGAAATGGTTCACCCTGAGATACGATCGTTCAGTATGACAGTTCAGCCCCACTCAGCATATGCAGGACACTAGTTGCTGCAGTTGTGTATTTAACTGGTCCTTCCAGGCTGCTGTTTGGGCTGTTGAAGTTGGGAGGTCACTGATTTCACAGTAATGAGGGAGTGGAGGTTGCTGTTGATGAATGGTTTTAAGTGCTAGGGCCAGACATTTACTGCAGTGGAATCTTAAACTTTTGCCAGGATGGGACAGATGCATTTTTGTGCTCTGGGGTTAGGCTGAAAAATAATATAGAATTGGAATAAATTGACTGCATTTAATGTAATTGCTTGTCATTTAAATTATGTGGCTTGCAGAATGTTATTTGTTGAACATTCTTCATGGTTATGTTACTTAACAGCTGATGTATACTACTCACATTTTGTGATTGGTATGTGGTATTTGTGTTACTTCATTGTGGGATGTTAATGCAGCATGCGTTTTGTATTTATTTACCGACACCGTATCTTGAAGGTTCAAGCGGTCCAAGAATGTGTAAGACTGAAGTGTTTCGTGTTATATTTTGAGTAGTCAGATTCAAACAGAATGCCAAGAGGTTGATTAAAAATGTCGGAATGAACATTTATTTAACTTAGACTTGTGCTATGGGTCATTACTTTAGTTTGTGTCAGTTATTTCTAGATTTATTCCTGTGTGACAGAGATAGTGCTGATATATAATTGATCTTTGTCACGTGTTGCAGGGCCAGACGTTGGCTTCCATGTACCAAATGCTGGTTTTCCCCAGCAGCAAGGAGGAGGGGCTGGTCCACCAAATGCACCCCCTTTGAGGACTATCCATCATCCACATCACAGTGGTAACCCTGCTATCCCACCACCACACCAACCACAGCCTCCACAACAAGCACAGTCACAACATACTGGGGGACCCCAGGGCCCTGCGCCAACTTCAACGCCTCCTGGACCCACTGAGATGGGTAAACAGGGTCCACCACACATGCAGGGTCAACCACCAATGCAGCAAGGTCAGTGTGTGTCTTTACACATGTACCTCCATATTTAGAGCTTCGTAGTTAAGATATCCTGTATGTGTGTTCCTTCAGTACTATCAGTAGTTTATTTACAGAAAATTCTGTGCAGATATTTGATATCGGCTTTCGTGAATGGGCACTGCTGACACTTCATAACAACAGTTGTCATGCAGATTTTATAAAGTGTAGCCTAGAATCCATACCAGTTTTTCATTAATGTAGTGTGTCAGATGGCAACCTTCAAAGAGAAGGGCTGTAGTAGTCACTTGGATGGATATGAATCAATCAAATGATGGCTGTGGCACGGTTACTTTAGTGTGCCACTCAGAGAGAAGTCAGGCAGTTTGAGGTTTGTATTGTGGATAATTCGTCCCTAGAGTTTTTTATTTCATCCTTAAAATCCCCTACTTATGAACATTGCTATTCTTATGTTGTTGAAGAATACCCTTTTTGCTTGGAATAGTTGTGCAACTACAAATCTGTAAACGTGTAGTCTGAAAGTGAATTTTTGGAATTAGGGTAAAATTGTTCCTGTGTTGAAACACCTTGCAATGAAAACATTTGGAGAAGCAGGGAGTAGGATCTGTGCATCCTTTTAACCTCCCCAGAAGATGTGAATGTGGAATAAGTTCATGATAATGGTATAGCAGACCAAATTTTATTATTTAATGTATAGTTATGAGTGTTCCACTGCAAGTGTTGCACTCTTTATTATGTTGGAAAAGGTGCGCTTTCTTTGGGGGCGTGTGGTGGCGTAGTGGTTAAGGCATTACGCTACAAATTGGCAAGTCGTGGGTTTGATTCCTAATGGTGTCATTGGAATTTTTCAGTGACATAACACTTCCAGTCGCACTATGGCCCTGGGGTCAACTCAGCCTCTAACAGAAATGAGTACCAGGTGTATTTCCTGGGGGTAAAGGCAGCTAGTGTGTAAGGCTGACAATCTTACCACCATCTTGTGCCGTTGTTATGAAATCTGGGAACCTGAACTTCGTGGAACCCTCTGGGTCTCTCTAGGCCTGTAACGGGGCTGCTTTACCTTTACCTTTATGTGTGCTTTATTTAAGTGTCATGCTGACATATAGCATTTATCTTTTTGAGAGGATCAGTAGTTGAATGCGTTTTTTTGCTATTATTTTCTTGATTGTGTAGAAATTTGTTGAAATAAATGTGAAAATGTTTATATAAATATGCAAATTAGCATGAAAATGTAGTTGTGATTGTTTTTATGTACCAAAATAATTATTACATTGCATATTTCAGGAGGGCAAATGCCAATAAACTTCGTATCAAATCAGGCGAGGACACCAGGTTCACAGGTGAGGACATACTTCTTTATTGAAAGGCTGTAAGATGGGTCATTCATTACTGCTATTCAATATGTTTCTTATTTTTACAGCCCTTCTTTACGCGTGGCCCGGCACCACGGATAGGAAACCACAGGAGTCAGGTTGTAAATATGCAGCCTAATAATGTTGGACAACAAATATTCTCACAGCATGTAAGTTTCATATCACCAACAAATTTTTTTTTGTGTGTGTGCTGGGAATACATAAGGTGATTTTCTTTGGAATGATCACATGATTAAATTTTTGTTAATTGGTTTCATGTCAGCATCTTTCTGTGCTTCATTTGAAATTTCTCAGAAGCAATAATTTTTCTAAATACACTGGAACATATGTAACAACTCCAATTCTGTTAAGTACTCCAAATGTCACAGAATGTCAGGTGTGTGTTATTTGTGGTTCTCAAAGTGGTGTTGATGAAGATTCAGGGCACTGTCAGTTGCAAACCTTTTGGAGGAGCTTACTGCCTCTGTCTTAATCTGTCATGAAGATGGATGAAGCAAGCACTAACAATGGTAACTACCTTGTGTTGACCATTTGACATGTCATACCCCACTACTAGCCCACAGTGTTTATCGTATTGAGAAGGACAAGTGTCAGAACAGTTTTATGTTTCTGTGTTTTGTATGAACGTAACATTTGTCTGGTGTTTGTGTTCACAAAATAATTTGATATAGTGCATCTTGTGAAGCTCCCATTAAGTAATTTTCTCCATTCACCCATTGTCCCCACTGAGGTAGGTCATTCCTTGTCTGTTAGGGGGATGCGAAGGGGGCTGTCAATTTTCTTGTACTGCATAGTATACATTGTATTTTCTTCTGTTGTTCAGGGCTGTGTTTTTGTTAGTGGTAGGTTTATCATGTTTGGGGTGTGCCTCTAACCAGCCACCCGGAAATGGCAAGGGGTTAAGGAAAGAGTTGAGCTATTCCGCTACTCTCCCTCTCAGCCTTCATGTTCTTTTAAAGGGCACACTTTACCTATCTTAGTGCATTTCAGAATATTAAACTAAAACACTACCATTGCTAAATTTTTGAGTTTCAAATATAAAATTTAAATTGTTTGTTTGTTTGTTTGTTTTCGTGGCATTACAACCCATTGTGGTTGTATTTTTCACAGCCCGGTAGCGGGCTTTACCCTCCTTGTTTTCGGGGTTTCTTGATCACACACAACGACGCGCCTCAGTTGGTAGGACTGCTCTGGAGGAGTGATCAGTCCTTCGCAGAGACCTTTACCTGACAACACACAACACTCACAACAGACAAACATACATGCCCCCGGTGGGATTCGAACCCACAATCGCAGCAGGTGAGTGGCCAAAGACCTACGCCATTCACATTATGAATGCAAGGAATTAGTGAAAAGAAAGTTCTAGCTCAGGCCATCTGTAGCTACTGCCCATGTATGCCGTGTGTTTGTTTAGATCTGTATGAAGGTTGTTCCCTGCAGTCGTGCTGGCAGTACAAGTACCCAGAGTCTTACTTTTGAAGATCTCTTAGAGGCCTGATGGACCAATCCAGATTGTTACTGGAGACTAGATGAAGCTTACAATATATACAGCAGCTGTTGTATATATCATGCAAACTGTTCAGTATCTGGTGAATGACTTAACCATCAGTGATATAGTAAGGAAATTATAATTATACATGGCCAACTCAGCATTCAAAAATAATAAGTAACTAAATTACTTTAATATCTGTGTACAAATTACTTTTTTTCTTAAAGAGTCTAAAATTGACTTCTGTTTAGTTGAAACCTCATGTTTCAGATGAAACTGCCTGCTCATTGTTCATGCTGATCAGTGCTGTGTGCAGGGCATACATTTGTCTTCCACTTTTTCTCCTTCACTGCTCCCACCACCCTCACAGTTATAACACATCTTGGTGATGCTGGATATGTTGCATGTGGCAAGCACTTTGTCCACATATATGCAGGTACTGAAGTCAACACCCTTCTCATTGCCTGGTTGAATGCAGTTCTTCAAAAATGGAGTCCAATTTGGCTTCTATATTGATGTCCATAGCTGCAATTATGAAAAAAGATTCCAAATGCCCACTGCTTTACTTTCTGCCAACCTGGTACTGTGAAGTATACCACTTGCAAAACTTTTATTTCTACCTCAGTGTCCCTACTGAGTCCGTCACACGCACATATTTGTGTAAAAGGTGCTTCCTGTACAGCTGCATGAAACACTTTATAATTAGAAGTTTTAACACAGTTGGGCAGTTTTTGGATCATAGGTAATTTATACATTTCATAAAGATGAGGTATCAAGCAGATGAACGGCACAGTTGCCCTCCGACAGCTATGTAGTTGTTTCTACATTGTAGGCCAGTGAAGGAGTTTAGTGTCCTTAAAAATGCTGTGAAAATTGTGGTGGTTATCATGCTCTTCTGTTTGCATATTATTTCACGTGAAGGTACTTGTGATTTTGAAACAGTGTGGTTTCGGTTGTTTTCAACCTACAATCAGCATCTGTTTCTTGATGCTGTCAACTCTTCATACACCATAGCACTATGATCCTCTTTGGCACTTTTCCTCCCATGCCAGGGATAACAGCAAGTAACAGGAATAATAGCACCCAATCCCACAACTCTTAACCCTTCAAAGATGAAACAGTCTGTTTTTATAAGGAATCAATACATACTGCACAGTAAATGCTCTCACCTCGGTTATAAAAACGATTTGGTTGTGTTAAGATAAAAGCTGTAGTTTGTTCAGAGATCCATACAAAACACACAAACAAAATGTGAACACCATATAGAATTGTTGAATGTTAAATCTGATGGAATGGTAAGTAACCACTAGGCTTTGATAGGTTGAAGGCTGAAGGCACACCCAACAGAATGATGCAAAACTTTATTTTGAGGTTTGGTTCCTTACAAATTAGGTCCTCGCCCAAACCCCTGCCAACTCATCACCATTCCTCACTTGGCCAGTGCATAGCAACATTTTGTAAGAACTGCTGTGGGGAGCAGGCTATCCATCACTACTGTGTTTTCCAGTTGTCTACCTGTTTTTCTCAGATGTGAACATTCTGGAATATTGTAGGTCAGGATCAAGAATTGTGAATGATTGATCCATTAAACATTTCAGTGAATGATGCTTTCGGTATATTGAGCAACGCATTTCATATAATTGTATGTATGTTTAGAGATACTACTGTGCTGTAAATTACAAGCACAGTCTTTACAAAAGAATATGCCAATATGTGTAGGTTTTGCTAGAAGTATACCACTTCTTAAAATATGTCTTGAATGGGTCAACTAAAGGTGGATGACAGCTGGACTGGACCATTTTAATTAATTTGGAAATTACCCTTTTAGTGCTACCCATTATGTATGACATGTCAAATGAATCATGTGCGTATGTATTATATTCCATAATTTTACAAAGAGACAGCCACTTTTTAGACTGCAAGTGGGTGTGTAACTAATTAATGGAATCTATCCATATTGTAATAACAGACCACCAACATACAACATACAAGTGAACTCTTAACCCCCAGTTATTCTTAAAGATGATGACTAAAATAATAAATTAGTGTATAATTAGTATGTGCAAATCTTGTGATTTCTGGTTATGTTACTGTACTTTGCTGCCATGCAGAACTTTAACTGTTTAAGAAGATGTCAGTGGTGTCAGCAGAACACTTATTGAACTTGAAACTTGCATAAACTGATACTGCGTAACCTAATGCAAAGAGCACACAGGGAACATACATTGGAATTGAGAAAGGGAACGGGTAATTGCATTATATTTCATTGAAAAAAAAGAGAACTGTTTGTTTAGAATGTTTCTTATATTCAACATGGGATGTCTGTTGCAGATGCCAATGTCCCAGGTGCCTCAGATGTATGGACAAGGTGTTATGCCTACTCAGTTACCCACTCCACAAATGTTTGTGCCACCCCAGTTGTCTGTGGTAAGATTTATTTCTCCCATACTGTGAGTCAGTCATGAAGTCTCTTTTCCTATATTGTTCTGTAATGTAAGTGCTCCTCGTCTGGGCACCCTATTCAAACAAAATGCCCACCAAAATTCAGTTACTGGCAGAGAATCCTTCATTTAAGATTTCATTTGCTTGTAATTTAGTTGTGAATCTCGTATTTTGCCTCTCCCATGCTCAAGTAATTGACTGGTTACAGTTTTCCATATTTATTAGTAGTCTCTTGTTATTCTGTGCTAATTTTGTATTTGGGCTTATTCCTGCTCTTATGGGTTTGATAATTTAGTTTTAGACCACAGACACTAATAATGCAACTGTCATGGAGTCTGATTGAAAAGAACAGTCCGCACCCCAGGTACAAGCATTAACTGTAAAGCATTTGCTATATTGACACTACCGACTTAAGTCACCATTGACTTTTTGCGAGGGTTATGCATAAATTAAAGATACAAAATAGGTGGGAAGGGAAGGGAAATCGCTGCTATGAAGGTGACAACATTGTCATGTTAAGCATACTGCCACTCACTTCGCTGTGGTAATTTTGCTCGCTACAGCAATGTGTTTATGAGATGTGTGAGTTTAAAGTGGACATGTCAAATCCAAATCCCGCCAAGTGTGAAGTGCATTCTGTTATTCGATTTCTCAACAAGAAAGGAGAAGCTCCAGCTGAAGTTCTTTGTCAGATTTTGAGTGTTTTTGGTGATGATATGAGCAGGCAAAATGTGGCAAAATGGCGTCATGAATTTGATGCAGGAAGAAGAGACATTCATGATGAACAAAGGACTGGTAGGCCATCTTTGATAGTTGATGATTTTGTTCAAAAAGTTGAATAGAACATTCATGCTGACAGGTGTGTGATGATCAGTGAACTGCATGAAATTATTCCCGATGTGTTCAAATCGTAGGTTCATGAGATCGTCAAAAGGAGGTTAGACTACCAAAAATGTTACCTGAAAACCACAAGAAAAAATGAATGGATGCTGCACCTACTTTTCTCACGCTTTGCTCAGAGGAAGCTAGTGAGTTCCTTGACTCCATAGTGACAAGGGATGAAAGGGAGTGAGTGGTTCACCACACACCTGAAAGCAGACTATGGTTGATGGTGTGGCGCCATACTTATTCTCCCACGAAAAAGAAATACAAAACATCGGCAACTATAAAATCGTGGCAGCTGTCTACTGTATTGAAAGGGGGTTCTTGGGTGATTTTACACCTCAAGGACCACCGTAAACATTGCAGCATATTGTGAAACACTGAAAAGGCTTGGACATCCAATTCAGAAGAGAAGATGAGGGCTGCTGACACACAGCATCTGCTTACTGCACAACATTGCAAGAGCGCACACTGTGAGAGCAACACAGCAGTTGTTGCAACGTTTCACCTGGGGAGTTTTAGACCATCCTGTGCAAAGACCAGACCTCCTTCCCAGCAATTTCCATTTGTTATTGCATTTGAAGAAACGTCTCTCCAGCCATAAGTTTCAGGAGGATGAAAAAATGAAAAATGTAGTCACTGCATGGTTGCATTTGCAGGCGACAGAGTTCTGTGACTTCAGAGTACAAGAACTCATAACCAGGCTAAACAAATGCCTTGACAAACATGGTGATTATGTTGAAAAATAGCTAAAGGTTTGTGTTAGAGTTTTCTCACTTGACTTTGTTAATAAGTATTTTTAAAAAATTTAGTTGTGTTTCTGTCTTTGCTTTCTGGATGTCCTATGTACATTACCACTTGCACTTACAATCACAATACAGTTGGTGAACCCTGAGACTGAATGATGCAGTGGGAATGCATTTTGAGTTCATTTTGTGTCAGGCGTTTCTCTGTCTCTCTTTCTCCCTCTCACGCACCATGCACAGGCCCACATCACATCTGGCGCATTTATACACTGCACCCTTTCTGTGGCCACGAGAAGAACACAGGCAACAGGGCAGTTGGATGGATGATTTCACTGGCTAGTGTTCGTTATTGTGACTCTCAAGTTGGAAATTTTTTTTTATTCTGAGTTTGTTGTCAGCAATCAGAATTTCACTGATGGCTTCCTCCTCGATTTTTATTTTTTCCCCGGCCATTGCAATAGGCACCTACAACAGTCTGCCTTATTTATGCTCCTCTCTTTGACTCGGCACAGTCGCAGTAACCCAATGCCGCTAAGATATGAACGTCTTCTACAGTGACAGCAAAACAGATCTAAAGCTACAATGTGACTAGTGTAAAAATTCCAGCTATTCGGGGGTGACCGAGACTTTTTAGTAGATTGATGGCTGTCTGTTACATGTTTCTACTCCACACTCCCTACAGATTATCCCAGCACTACAAGAGGCACGTCTATGGGCACTCCTGTGGCTGAAAACATCAATTTTTGTGGATATCTCCGATTTTTGAACATTAGTTTTGTCTGAATTATATGGGTAGAGTATGCCACTGACAACCTCTTTTGGGCAACAACTGGAGTTTGATTCATAGGCCAATGTTGATATTTCAACCCACAGTGAACTGCAGGGCGAGCGATAAACAAGGCGAGCTGTGTCTTGAACAGCATTACTCAGTGAAATAACTGCGCAGTTGCTATGTGTCGACATATGAATCGGGGTATTTGGAGGGGTTTAGTAGTTGGAGGGGGTCCATTCTGGCTACACAGAGAAACCCTGACCTTCAAGGTTCCTGCAGAATACCACAACACAGTGGTATTTAAGATAGGAGAGAACAAAATTCCTCCAAAATTCGACACACTGTTTGCGACGTCTTTAGAAGTCGTTCGGCTATTTAAAGGGCTCACCATGGGATGTCTTTAGAAGTTGTTCAGCATTAAAGGGTTAATGTTCTGCACCTGTCCAGACTAGCTTTGGGGCCCACACAGCCTCTTATACAAGGTCTACTGGGACATGTATGGGGGTAAAGCGGCCAGGGCATGGCATTAACCAAGCACCTCCATCTATGTGCCAGAGGGTTAAAGAAAGAGTAAAGCATCTACTCCCTGTCTGTGTCTTTGTGGCAGGTTATAGGGTGATCTTTACCTTTATCTTTAATAGACAGAATAAAAGGCATGTACTGTACCTGATTACATTATTTGCATTATTATTTGTGTGTGTTTAATTTTTTAATTTGTTAGGATGAGGTAAAACAGTTTATACCACCAATTTTACATATTGGTGTAATGAGTAAGAGCAGTTGACAGTGAATGTGTAATGTGTAAGGTATTTCTGATGTACAAAGTCAGCTTATGACCTTGTGAGAATGGAACCTGGTCATGAGTTGGGAAGCATTTGTATTTCATGACTGAAGGTAGTTTTCAAATCCATTTTAGGGAAATAGCTTACGGGAATGCGTATCATTTTAAGGGATACACTCGAAGGCTTTTGCTATAGACGAGATGAACCTTAGTGTTGAGGATTCAGGTCTTCTGGATTGTTACACACTGATTACCAGGCTTACTGATCTTGTTTCAAAGGATTGTGCCACCTTCATCTGCAAGTGTAGTGGGCTGCTTTAAAATTTGGCATGGAATGCTTGACCCTGCTATTCATTGTAACAACCCAGCTGTAAATCCTTAATCCACACTGTGGAGACTTCAGTCTCACAGTGTTCGGTTAACACAGTAAGTAAGGGAAGGCATATCTGCTGGAGGATGAAATAATTCTGTGTGAAAAACTATTTGCACCTTTTACATAACCTGTAGCAAGAATTTTATGTGTTCACACATACATTCGCGTCTGCGTTAGTGAACATGTATTAACTTACGTGCTGAGTTTGTGACACAGATAGTAAATATTAGTATTATGAATATGGATGGATTATATGTGTAGTACAAGACTTCTGTATAAGATTAAATTTTTAAGCCTGTCTGATGTGAATAATCCTTGGAGGTAATTGCCCAGTTCAGGATAACTTCCCATGGCAAGTCATGATTTCAGCAACTGTGACTGAGGGGCTTTGTTATTGTGTTTGCAGTCAAACATTTTATTATTACTGTGTTTTTGTTTGTCAGAAACATAGGTGATAAAATTGTTAGAACAGGCAAACATTACATATATAGTGATACGGACAAAACAACGGTGGCCTTTACAAAATGGGTGTACAGAATACCAGTTTTTGTATTTGTTAAACAGTTGCAAGAATTTGCATGTTGGGGGGCTGATAATTTGGGGCTTGGAAGCAGGTAAACAGGAGGAAAAAGGATGCCAAGGCTACAAGTTCAGTACTTAATGGAATCTTTAGTGAGTTAATGAAATACACCAGTCCTAAATATATAGGTCAATAGAGTGGTAGTACATAGATGATCAATGCTTCTGCACTCATAATGTTTGCCGACAGATTGTGCTTTACCTGGCTGGAATCCCAACCCACATTAGCCGCTTTCCTGAAATGTCATCCAAGTCTCAAAGTGCAGGCTTATCACAGTTTCAAGAACTGATCCAGATGTGGCTAAAATTGTGGAAATTTTGACATTATTGTTGATTGTTGAGAACATAACATGAAACTGTATGTGACCTTAGAAACTCTCTAGGACCTGTTTTGACCAAAGATATGACCATGACAGAGTATGTACCAGAAAACCTCAGCAACAAGCAGGACATGTTTGGCAAGCTTTTGGAAGAGCCCAACATTCTGGAAAAAATCATGACAAGTAGTGAGGCTTTCATCTTTCTGTGTTAGAACTGAGCTGGATCCACACCTACATTGCTGTCACGGTCCTAACCCTCAGTGAATTCAGTGTTATCTCTTACTGTATGATAAGCTGCAAGTTCTGTTGTAATTTCTGACAACTGTTCTGCAGGGCATGATTGATAAAGGAATTGAAATTGGAAGATGCTATGGCATGGAAATGAATGTGGAAAAAACAAATGTAATGAGAATTTCAAGACAACCATATCCAGTAACAATTATGATGGACCAAAAACAACTGAAGAATGTGGAATGTTTTAAATATTCGGGTAGCATGTTAACAAACGATGGAAGATGTACTTGTGAAATTAAATCCAGACTTGCCATGGCAAAAGCTGCATTCAACGAGAAGAAGAATCTTTTTACCAGCACACTGGACTTAAATTTGAGGACGAAAGTAATAAAATGCTACATTTGGAGCATGGCTTTGTATGGTGCTGAAACTTGGATGCTTCGGGCAGCAGATCAGGAACACCTGGAAAGTTTTGAAATGTGGTGCTTTAGGATGGAGATCAGTTGGACTGATCGTGTGAGAAGTGAAGAATTGTTACTTAGAGTCAATGAGGGGGGGAATATCCTACATGAAATAAGAAAATGGAAGGCTATGACTGGTTTGGTCACATTTTACGATGAAACT
>JGI20166J26741_10097781_pt1 | contig 17316 bp, 11 predicted proteins | sample TergutCu122P5_FD_26741 | JGI IMG/M metagenome (IMG submission 26741)
CGGTATAGTTCAACATAAGGAACACTCTCCCGAAGTTTTGTCCATTCCTCCTGGGACACCCTGTATATATATATATATATATATATATATATATATATATGCAGCCATGTCTTGTCACTAGGAATTTTTCCAGAAAGATTAAAGTATTCTATAGTTAAACTGATGTTTAAGAAGGGGGCTAGATCTGTGATTTCTAATTACAGACCTATTTTTCTAATCACGTCCTTTTCAAAACTTTTTAAGAACTTATACATGCCAGATTATGTGACCATTTAAATCAGCAAAACATATTGATCCCAGAACAAAATGGCTTCAGAACCAAATCTTCAACAGAGAAAGCCTCTTACAACTTATTACATGAAATATTACTAGCAATGAATAGCACAAATATAGTAGGTGGAGTTTTCTGTGACTTTCAGAAAGCTTTTGACTATGTTAATCACAATATATTGTTAGAAAAATTGAAGTTTTATGGAATTAAGAGCACATTCTATACACTTGTAAAAATCTCATTTGGAAGGAAGATATCAAAAAGTTGTTACTGTTAATAGTACTTCAAATTATAACACATCCTCAGGTTGGTGAGAGATAAAGCATGGGGTTCCTCAGGACTATATTCTTGGCCCTTTGTTTTTCTGATATATATTAGTGGGTTGCCAGCATTATTGAATAGGAATACTAAAATTTTGTTATATGCAGTTATTGCGACTGGAACTGTAAATAGTCCCAATCAATATAACTATCAAATAATAATGGAAGAGATGTTGTGTTATATAAACAAATGGTGTAAATCTAATTTATTATCACTGAATTTAGGGGAGGTGGGGACTCATTGGCTACAATTTAGCGCAATAAAAACTGCAGTCAGGATATACAACTAGCCTGTAAACATAAGCACATTGTACAAACTTCTAGCACAAAATTCTTGGGTTTAATTATAGATGACACATTATATTGGAAAAACCACATAGGTTATGTAACAGCTAAACTGAATTCAGCATGTTTTGCTGTTAGAACGGTTAAATTGCTATTGCCAGAGATGCTTTAAAAATGGTATACTGTTCTTATATATGTTCTATCATATCTATGGTGTAATATTCTGGGGCGACTCACCTTACAGTATTAAAGTATGTAGACTTCAAAAGAAGATAATAAGAATCATTGCTAATTTAAGAAATATGGATTCATGTAGGAATATATTTAAAACACTGAAAATACTACCATTGTATTCACAATACATATTCTCCCGTCTGATATATATATATATATAAATATAAAACAATAAACACTTGTTTATAACTAATTAAGAAATTCACAATATAAATACTAGATCTATTCCTAAATTTCGTATTCTCAGTACTAATCTTACTAAATTCTAAAAAGGTGTGTTACTCAGGAATTATACTTGTCAGTCATCTGCCATCCGACATAAGGAGTTTGTCTGATGATATATGAGTACAACTCTTTAGGAAAACTCTAAAACCGTCCTTCATAGCAAATCTTTTAATTCCATAGAATATTTTGACTTTCAAGATGAATTATAAGTTATTTCCAAGTCTATACCATTTAGATTGTGCTTAATTTTATACAGTAGGTAATTGATTATTACATTGCTTTTTTTATTTCTTGTGTTTTATGGCAGTATTTTAGTAACTTAGTGTGGGAACAGTGCATGGTTTCAAGGAACTGATCAATTGATAACATTATTTGTAAGAGGTTTTCTTGACTGGCATCATATTGCATGGAGATATTACTACCTTTCATTTCTGCTTTTTATTATGATCTCCTTTTGAATGACAAGTTCTATATCTGAAGGTGATACCATGTACGGATCTATGGAATGCTGAATAAATGAAATGAAATGAAAAATATAGTTACTACTGTGCTCTGAAGGTTGAGTAGTAGGTAAGTTGAAGTAATTAAACATGATTCTCAACAAGGTTGTGTTGTTCATGGTTAATGTTTGTTACATGCTGTTAATGGCCTTTCTTAGTCCTTCCAGGAAAATGCTGGAATAATGCTTCAGATTGGCCTAAAATTTTTCCTGCTACATAGTTTTTGATTTATTATTCACTTGTCTTGTAACAGAAGTCAGAACACAACAATAACAGCTTAAATCATAATGTAAGAACACTGATTATACTGACTGCCAAAACAGACTTTGTCAGAGGAGACTTGGGTAAGATCCAGTCTTACCAAACAAAGAAAATATGGAAATGAACCAAATAAGATGACAACCACAATTGCAGTACACCAAACAAAAAAAGCCAGCAAAACTACTGAAAATAATTTGGTAATGCATGTTATACCCACCTTTGATTTGAAATAAATGATACCTGATGACCAACACAAATAGAAACATGTTGTAATAATAATGTAAATGAACATGATAAATAAAAATTATTGTTGTGCCGGCTGAAGAAATAGTTTCCATGAGTGTCTGATGGTGAGTGATCATGTGGGAAAAGCAACATACCACAGTTATGAATCTTTAGAAATTTCTCTTTTGTGAAGCACCATGCAGCTTTCTGTTATTACGATATAATGAATATTATGCCCTGTTCTCAACTCATAATAATGTTTAGTCAGACCGGAGAGCAGTAGTTGTTCTGTATGGACAAGAGGTGTGATTAAAGGAACTCTGGTCCCAAATTTTTTGCACCTTGTTACAGATTTCATCATTCTTCAAAGGTAAAAGTTACAAATAATCTGTCTGGCAAGACAAGATACATATTTTGCACACTCAGATGCCTTAATTAATAAATATTTTTGCCACAGCTTAAAATGCAATGACATTAATTAACACAGCAATTAATACTGTTAGGTCACTCCTTTGGTGGTTGCAGCCACAAGGTGTATGACATATTTATGTTATGTTTCCAGGTGGCTGATCTCAGGGAGTTTGAAGAGTTTGTCGATATTTTCCCCGACTCTGACAGTCTACCCTTGTATCAGTCAGCACTGCAGAAACTGGAGCAAGATGGTGTTCCATACAGGTGGGCATCGCAGTGACACTACGCAACTAAATTTGAACTGACACTTCAGTCTAGACCTCCAAAATCAAATACTTTCATAATCCACAAAAGTAGTTTTGTTTGAACAGACACCATCTCCCTATTTTACTTCAGTTTGGGCACTGCACACAAGGACTGCATAATAACTACAGTCTGGATTTGTTAGGATGGTTCATCTACTGAAATTTCGGGTTCCTTGGTTAAAATCTGGAAGGGAAGGTGGGCATATAAGATCCATGTCATTGGTGAACAGAAAGTGAATGTATGCACTGAGTTTGTTACACTTAAGGTACAGTCCAGCAGTGGGTTATGGTGATCACTGAACAGTGCTTTGACTTCTACATATTGTGGTGCTCAGTAGTACCATAATTTCATGCAGCTTCATTATGAATTTATGTATTTTTGTATTTATTTATTTATTTTGAATATGTGCCTTTGCCCAGGTGGTTGGTCACCAGCCTCTCACTGCAGAGATATGTTAGATCTCAGGGCAGTCCATGTGGGATTTGTGGTGCACAAAGTGACACTCAAGTTTGTCTCTGAGTACATTAGTTTTCCTGTTTCAGTATCATGGTGCCAAGAGCCCATATTAATATTTCATTCTTCTACTGTTAGTGCTGTGTAATCTTAGCAAATGACACTGTTGTGAAATAAAATACCTAAAGAGTGACAGTTGCTGCGGATTGAAACACAATATTGTAAGACATGGCGGCTGCCAGTGCCAGCCGTGTAACAGATTGTACATGTTGTTTCTGATAGGGTGTAAATGAATAATTGTGATTGGGAAATCAGTTTTATGTGGTTTTATTTCCCATTTTCTTATGCAGTGTTTGTTTTTGACTGATTTTTTATGACGTGTTAAGATTTTAGTCTGTGCAGAGCACGCAGTAGCAGAGATGTGTGACCTAGTTCCTAAGCTGAAATTCTGTTGTTTCCTGAACAACAGGTGTCTGCGTACTCAGATGGTGCGTTGCAGCTCTGATGGAGAGTTCCTAGGCAAACTGCATTGTGTCCGTCTGGCATTCCAATATCTCTTTAGAGACAGTGTGACAAGGATTTGGTTTGCTGATACTGGGCGTCAGTTGCTGGCTGATCTCCTCATCTATGCTGAGAAGGTATGACATACGTACCTCAGAAGATGTGATATGTGTAACTTGACAGACTGCAGTGTACCTCTGGGCATACAGAGACACACATATTGTATGTTTTCTAAGCTTTAATAGTGTTGGGGAACATTTTGAACTCCTAGACCTTGAAAAGGATTCACAGCAGTTTACTTTTAAGTGTGTGTGTCAGCATGACAGTCAAACTCAACATGACTACATCCAAAAATTATGATTGGTACAAACTGTCTGGTATGTACTGGATGGGCTTCTGTAGTGACAATCAGCAATGAGCTTTAGAATATGGTTCATAATACACTTTCTGTATTGGTGATGGCATTATGCTGATGTTGGAAATTGACTGAAGTTGTAATTTCTGTTCAGTTTTGGAGTGTGTAGCATGCATGGGCAAGCAGAGAAATGCACACAAGGTTTGACGGGAAAACCTGAAGGAAGGAGACTGCTTGAGATGGCAAGGTGTAGATGGGAGAGTAATGATAAAATGGATCTTAAAAGAAATAGAATGGGAAGTCTTTGACTGGATTTGTCCGGCTGAGGGTAGGGACAAATAGCGGGCTGTTGTTAACACAGTAGTGAAGTTTTGAGTTGTATAAAGTGAGGGGAATTTCTTGACTTGCTGAGGAATTGTTAGGTTCCCAAGTAGGATTGTGTTATATGGAGTTATTTCTGTGTGTTAGTTTTTTCATTCTTTGTAAATAAAGTTACAACCCACTAATATAAGTTTAGAAAAATTTTAATGTACCAGGCTTATTAAGTGGAAAAATTTCTAAAATGGGTAAGCCAGGGAATGTTCTGTTATTTCTTAATTTTTATTGCAAGTAACATTCAGTTTACAAGAATATTATTCTTCATAAATGTGCATTAAACAATTTTCACAATCAAATAACATTCTTTGTCTTACCTTTTTCAATGATTTTGCAACTTATTTGCACATAAAACAACAGATTTTTTCAGGCACAAAATTGTTTATCACTTTGCTGCCATAGGTACATTATACACACATTCATAAGTGTAATGTCACAATATTTATGAAATTAAGATTCATTAAATATGTATTATTTTTTAAGTACATATTTTTCCAAGGTTATATGTTGGGCACTTGTTTCAGAAAGACTGTTAGTGTACATCTGTAAATCTTACACCATTTAAGAATGTCCTCTGGGCTATCATAGGTGCCATGCACAAAATGACTATTATTTATCCAAGCACTCCATGGCCTTATGTTGTGTGGGGCATAGTTGTCATTTGTCAGCAGTGGGGTCTTCCACTTCTTCATCTGCCTTCTGTTTCATACTGCTGCTTATTGTCCCCTTGCCGCATCTGATGTGTCAGTTGGAACATGCCAAATACTTTATCAAGACCAGGTGCTAATATTTCTTCACACTGAATGGTCATGTGACTTCAGATTACAAGAAAGGTTAAATTTGACTCATAGTATAAAGTGTCATCTTTATCTGTATCTCTTGAACACTGTATTGGGTTGTGTAGAGAGTTCGACGAATATGCTAAAGTCACGGGCACTTCTGCAGTTTTTCATGTAAAAGAAATTATGGAGGGAAGACCCTTGCTGTGTCATGGGGTGTGTGTTTCCCAACACTTTATAGATCATATTGCCTTCAGAATGTTGGTAGATACACACTCAATGACACAGCATTACATCTTTAGCAACACCGCTGTGAGAACCTAAAATTTTGCACTTATATGTGACCTGATTTGGTGTTCCAACCAGAATGTTGCATTCAATCTTTGTCTTGTAGATGCCGCTTCATCTGACCATGCTTGTTGTGCATATTTGAACTGCTCTCTGATGGATTTCAGGATCCTAAAGACTTCGTGATAGCCTATGAGGATATGCTGGATTTCCTGCAAGATGAACGCAATTGGGTTAGCATGGAGCAGGAACTGAGTCTGAAAGGAGTCAAGGCAATGACATTCTACGATGTAGTTCTAGATTATATTCTGATGGATGCATTTGAAGACCTTGAATCCCCCCCTTCCTCTGTAACAGCCGTTGTTCAGAATCGCTGGCTGTCCAATGGATTTAAGGAAACGGTGTGTACATCTGGATATTTATAGTGCACATGGGGCACAGATAATGTTTGGTTTGCATGTGGCTAAATTAGTAAAGGAATTTGGATAGTACATATGCAGTTTCCATGTTGACGGTGACATTGGACACTGATGTCTGCCTTACTGGTTTCAACTGCTGTCAAATGTCCACCTTGATGCTTGTGTGTGTTTGCATGTTACCACCATGCATTGGCCAGTACTGTGACTTACAGTTACTGCAGCACTCATCGGCACTCTTCATAGGTCACAGTATTATGGCAAGTGGCAGAAATAGAGAAGTCCAGTGGCAGAGAGCATGTCAATAAAATTGGAGAATGGTTAACATTACCTGCATTTTTTTTAAATTTCTTACACTGTCCATGCTTTTCAGTATTTATGCTTTTACTTACAAATAAGTGCCACTGGAACTTTACTGCTACTGCTGTTGGAAGTGCCACCACCACCACCACCATAGTTATGCCCTAATTTGTTCCTGTCTGCTGTGTTGCATCTTGCGCAAGACATTGTCTCATAAAGGTATCATTTAATGACTGACTAAATTTATACATACAGAACTTGAAGTTTTAGCACTCCAAACTTGGTCTTTGTTTATGATACTGATCCATTTGTACCTTGCAACCCATTTTCCTAAGTCTCATCTTGATGATATCCTTCCATTTTCAGATCACTCATCCTTTTCACCATTTTACAAGCGGTTTCTTCACCTAAACTCCTGTATCCTTCTTTTAGCTTGTCACAACCTGGCTACATATCCATTGTGTCTAACACATAAATTCAAAAGATCTGTATTAAAAAAATTTATCTTTTGTTGCTCATCAGTTCACTCATTATAATTGTTAATTCAATTTAGGCCCTGACAACAGCAGTGTGGTCGGTACTGAAAGCGAAGCGACGGATGCTGAAGTTTCCACATGGCTTCATGTCACATTTTTATGCCATCTCTGAACAAATGTCACCTTTATTGGCATGGGGCCTCCTCGGACCTGATCTGAATTTGAAGGAAGTCTGTCAGCTCTTCAAAGTATGTATGAAATTCTGAAGATGTAGTTCTGAATGCAGAAATGCATTTACATTATATGTTACAGCTTTAAGGCATTATTGTGCCTCAGGGGCTTTAACAATCTGAAGAGGATTAATTGCTTTCAAGAATGGGGTTTGCCAGACAATGTGAAAGGTTGCCTGTCTGCTAAAGTCTGTAGTATCTGTTGCCAAGTAAACTGCATACTTTATGTGGATCATCATTGTAAATATGGGTCAAAGAACTGTTCTTTTCAACATGTATGGAGTATGTACATTTTCACTGCAGAATTTGCTGTAATCTGCTGAAAGCTATATGGGGCTGAATTTCTCATACCCCCTTTCTGGTGTGAGTACAGTAGATCATTTGCATATCTTGGTGTCTGGACATGTGTGTCTGATAGCAGTGACATACTGAATTGACTACTTCGGCTGTGGGGCAGATGTTTGACATTTCACTGGGTCTGTGAGTTAAGGCTGGTAATAGGTTACAGTAGGTTAATCTCCATTTTTACTTACTTTTTAAATAAAGTAAGATAACAGTAAAGCAATATCTGTACAGACCTGGACAGGAGATTGAGGCTTCCAGATTTCAAGACAGTCAACACATGAAGGTGGTAAGGTTGTCAACCCTATGCACTGACAACCTTTATCCCCAGATAATGTACCTGGTACTCATTTCTGTTAGAGGCTGAGTTGACCCCAGGGTCATAGTGTGGCGGAAAGGATCACATCAATGAAACATTCCAGTGGCACCATTGGGAGTCACACCCACGACCTTCTGGTTTGTAGCACAGTGCCTCAACCAACTGCACCACTGTGTGCTGCTTTTCAATACAGTAGAATCCAAATTATTTGGGCTGATACTCGGAGAAGAAAGAGTATATTTTGTTTGGTGGCAAACTTTCTGTTACATTTTTTTCTTACAGCTGGCATTTATTTTGAGAGCTAGTTTGTAATGGTCACTTGTTTTTGTGAACTGCTTCAACATTGGCTGTAATGTCAGTCCAACTCACGTAATCGAGCGTCAACACACTGATGTGCTCACTGCCATCTCCTTCTTCAGTCTTGTCCTCTCTGCTGTCATTATAACCTTTCTGGTTTTTATTAGCTGACAGTTTGTATTCATAACACGAGGGACACCCAACTTACAGATATCACTTTGCAGCCATTCTTTAACATATACCTTGCTGACATTTTCATAACTTTGCATTGCACATGCCATAGCGAGAATTTTGGTCTTTGTGTGTTGTACTTGCATATCACCCTACAGATCTGGAATACATCTGCATGATTGACTCACCATCACTCCCCAGGTATACTTTATATAGCATCAACAGAAAGGGTTCTTAGAAGGTCAGACCAGCAGTATCATATCATGGATGCAATCACTGCTTGGTCTGTGAGCTGTATAACAGTTGTGCCAATGGGAAGTAAGAACCTTTTCAACTGTGCAGCCATTGTCAGAAGTCAATACACTTTCTTCTAGATGAGAAGAAACAGTCTAGCAGCAGTACTGCTTTACATGGCAAAACTGGCCTTTCCAAAAAAGCCCACACTTATGGAAAAAAATGTTTGTGGCACCAATTTACACAACATATCCTTGTAATGCATTCTTTAGACATTTTATGCCTGGGAGCACATTTTTTGTTTGAAATGTAAGTTGTCTTGGTGTTAAACCTTTCCAATATAATCTGGACTGTTGTGTATTCGATCCAGTTTCAAGTGTCTTTTGATCTTTTCTGACCTGCTATGCAGAGTGTATCCACTGCAATATCTCATACTGAGGCTGTCTCCCCGTATGTTATTTTCATGTACACTTTATCACTGCTTGCATCTGGTCAGCATCGAAAAGAAGCATTGAACTCACTTTCCAAACCCGAAGGTTTATGGTGAAACTTTCTGTGTGCGAGACTGACATTTCTTTTGCATGATTGTGTTTGAAATGAAGAAGGGCAGCATCCACATTTTTGTGAACATTTTTTTTTATAGTGTTCCATTTCAAAGGTCCAGCACACTGTCACAATTCCTCCCAAGTTCAAGCACCTCATTTTTTTCTTTATACTATATACAGTTTGCATTCTTTTCCCATAATCTTTGGTGAATGTTATCACAAACAGCAAGGTTGAGGATCTCACAGAAGAGTTGCTGAAGACTCTCCTGGGATGCAGTGCTGTGTTTCTGGGCAAGAGACACAAGTATCACATTTCATAAAACTTGAATCTTGTTACCAGTTCCTCATTCTCAAGTTTTCAATTAACTCAAAGCTTCTGTTTCAGTGTGAGTACATTTCTGTTATGCTTTTCAGCTGATCCACAAGTGTTAGCTGTCACTTTCACTTCACTGACCCACAGTACAGCATTGTTGAATTACCTGCAAGACACTAAAATTTAAAAAAGACAAATCACCCGTAGCTTCTCTTCTGAGTTATACAGTGACCATTAGAGCTACCCCGCCCCCCAGCCCAAAGACTGATACTTACTGTGAAGCACTGAGAGCAAAAGCTATGGGCCCACATTGTTCAGTCCTTGGCTAGTGAAGAACCTAACTGTGCTGGCGGTTGTGCCCACTCTGTATGTGACACGGCAAGGAGCGGGCGTTTGTATTGTTACATTGTCAGTCTGCCATTACTGTTACTGTAGAATTGACTCATTTGTAGACTTGTGCTTGAAAATTCTACAAGTGAAAAGCTAAAGCCTAAGTCACACATGCCAGTATTTGTGAAAAGGAATGTTTGGCATGTATTATCTGCACATGGATAATCAGGATGCTGTGTGACATGTTACTTTATTTTGCAGGATCAAGTGATGGGATTTTTGCTTGATATCTTCAGTTTTCAGAAATGTCATTATACTACAGTGGATGAACTTGCACGAGATTTACTAAGCCATCTTAAGTCAAGAGTGGAAGCTGTGAGTCATAAAGTGTCAATACAGTGCAATACTAACATTATATAAATAATGCCTACTCAGTACTGTTGTGTCAGTAGAAAATGTTGTAAAGTCTCAACTGACAGTGTTCAATTAGGCTGTTCAGTATTATTGTGTGTGATAAGGTCCCAGCAGTTCAGGGACCCCCAGTTGTATGGAATACTACAATTTGTTGGGGGGTTCTTTTGGACTGAATTTCGTTCTTCCAACAGATGGCAATATTCTGAGAGATCTGGGAATAACTTTGCAAGAGGGGGCCACATTTATCAAGTCGTGGGGGAGGGGGTGTGGGTAGCAACTGGTTATCTGTACCACTGCATAAAACATTCCCCTGTTCCCTGCAAGAATAGAATGTGGGAACTACTTTAGAGGCATTCTAGGCATTTTGTAGTTTTTATCATACAGTTGAACGGATAGATAAAATTAAATGTAGTTGGGGTTTTTTTTGGGGGCCAGGATAGTGTAGTCAGTATAGTGCTTTGCTAAGGGCTGGACGGTCCGGGGATCGAATCCCGGTGGGGACGAGGGTTTCTGCACCCATCCAAACCAGCCCTGGGGCCCACCCAGCCTCCTATACAATGGGTACTGGGTCTTTCCCGGGGGTAAAGCGGCCGGGGCGTGGCATTGACCACCCACCCCCATCTAGCACCAAGGTTAAGGAAAGAGTAGAGCTATACCTCTACTCCCCCTCTGGGCCTTCGTGGCCTGTTCTTGGGTGAAATTTACCATTTATTCATTTTCCTTTTTTTTAATGTGCATTTCTGTATTTCTTCATGGGAATGATAGAGAATATATAACAGAAAGGAATCGAAGAAGCTCCTGAGAACAGCAAGAAATCGTCGCATTCTGTACATGCCAATGGAATGAATGGATGAATGAATGAATGATAGAGAATCAATGGGAGATATGCAGCATTGAGTGTGTTTTTATTATAGGCTCTCTGAATTATAGACATCATAAGACTGCTGGAAGAACTACTGGATGTCCTTAAGTCAGTGGCAGCTCATGGCTGGCTGAACAAGTGGGCCCAGTCTCCCCTCAATGTCTATAGTTAATGGGATGGGAGAAAATTTGCGTCCCTATTTAAATGTTTATATTTAAAGGTTCCACAGTTGTGTCATGTAACACTCCTTTTCACTTAACAACTTTAGGTTCATTTTGTGTTCAGAAGAACTTTCTAATTTAATGGAGGTCATCCCATTGTGTTTATAAGACATTCAGAGCAACCTGTTACGTTACATAACAAGTTGCTTTGAAGAACATTCTAAAGAAAAGGGCTGCAAACCCACATGGCCTCTGTCCAAACAGTCATTTTGCTGCCAATAGTCTCCCTTATGTTTTTGGAGAGGCTTCGGACATCTCTGCCACATACAGATCAGTAGAGGCAAACAGATCAACAACTGCTAAAAATTGCTTCAATGTAGGTGCCTAAAATGCACTCTTTCAATCACAAATTGGAAGAAACGAACTAAAATGCTAAAATCTTTCATTTGTGTTCTTTGATAATTGTAGGTAGAAAAGATTTGTGTGATTTGGAGTTGCTTCGACATTATCTTTAAAATGGATTTGACACGTCTTCATTTACTGATTTTCTTGTATCTGTTAATGGCATCCAGTACCTCATAAATGGAACATGTAGATAAAGTGTCTAATTGTTTTCTTATTTATGACCACATGACAGTGAAACTGAATAGCTTACCTGTCTATTAAAATATAAATACAAAATGGAGCCAGATGTTTTAAATGTTGCCGCACTGTAAATGTGTGTTTTCAAACATTAATACTTTTTGTTTTACTTAGTGTGGTAAATCTTTTAAGCCTATACAGCCTTTCCTGGTTCACAGTGATTTGTTACCAAAAAGGTAAGCAGTGTTGGTAAAACAACAATTCCCATTTGTCACACACACACAGTTAACCATGTATTTTATAGGTCACACTGAATCTTGAATTTTTTGTGATCTTCTTTGGTTGTTTGTTTATCTTTCAATTCAAAAGCATGAAGACTGCCATGAGAATGGTATATCTGATAAACTTTCAACCATGTTCATATTACAGGCTTGTCACTTGAAATAATCATAAACAAAAACACACACTGATCACAGTAAATGACATGTATTTAGTCGCACATAAATGCAAATCACAACAGAAAAATTGTTAACACATGTGTTTCCATTGCTGTGAAGCCAAAATGGTACAGGGCGGAGGATCAGATGTGTGGATGAAGTAGGAGGCACAAATACTTGTGCAGTTCTGTGAAAGTTTAGGATGTCCTGGCCCAAGCCACAGCAGAATGTAGAATGGTAGCAGGAAGGCATTAACACTGCTGAGTGCAATAAGCCAATGGAAGTAGCTGATGAGGCCAGGCCCTTACATTCTTCTTGCAACCTGAGCATCAGCTGTGCAGATTTTTAAAAACTTTTTTTGCCATTCAGATGACAAATCCATATCGCTGCTTTTTATGCTATACTAAATGCAAACAAATTACAAAATAGCATATTATTTTATGTCCTTTATGTTCGAATGACCATGCATCTTTGATAAGTAAGTAAAGGAGAGACCAACTAGATGCCCATCATCAGGAGATCCGACTGTGTTCCACTGCCTATAGTTGTCTGTCCTGTTGTAGCTGTCGTGATGCTGGAGAGTCAGGTGGCAAGATGTGTGCACTGTGTGGAGAATGTCAGGCAACATGGGCATAAAGATGCCCGAAACATGTTGAGATACTATTGATTACCAATAAATCACTATTTGTTGCATCTAGTTGGTCTCTCCTTTACTTACTTATTTTATGTCCATTGGTGGAGCCTGGCTGCTGTAGCCTGTATGGATGGGCTGCCCCAGCTCGTGACATAAGTGTATTAACACCTTGAAGCCAGAAGAAGGCAGAGAGAGGTGTAAGAAATAATGGTAAACCAGGGAATGAAAAGGGAAATAATAGTGAAGAGAAAAATAATTGCAGGTATACTTTCTCAAATTAGTCATACACAACATACAAGATACAACAGACCTTGGTGATAAAATGTGTGGATATGTAAATTAACAGTCAATTTATATATCCATGCATTTTTTTTTACCAAGGTTTCTTGTAAAAAAAATTTGAATAAATTTTTATTTACATTTACATTGTATTATTATATTGTCACGATGCAGTTCTCATGCCTGTTGCAGTATTTAGTATCTTTTCAGTGTTCTCAATAAAGACCTGATGATGGTTTCGTCAGCCAAAACGTGTTGCTAATTTTGTCGTGTCTTATTTGTTGTTTATGACTGATTTTAGAAAATATATCTGCAACTAATAACACAATGGAAATATGTCACCTCAAAAAAAAGAATTTATATTGGGGGAGGGAAAAAAGAAAGTAAATTACTTTATTGAAAGGATACCAGGCTTTAGTCACTCCTCCTTCTCATAGAAGCAGTATGAAAATGAATATATTGTATTGGTGAGAGAGAAAGGCTGTAGAATTTTGGTTGTCATTAAAGCAAGAGTCTTAGTTTTTATGAATACCAAGCAGGAGGGCTGCATGAATAGCATACAGTACTGACTTGGAAAGGGAAACATCTTAGCATTTGCTTGACAGTAGACTAAAGCCTGAAACAAACAAAGGCAGAAAAAGAAAAAGGGATGGGGTGAAGTGTAAGTACTTTTCTGTCCAGTGCTCCTCAGTATCCAACAGAGTATTGCATTTTTGAAAGCTTGCAGGATTTGCTTGCTTGTCTTTCTGATATGAGGAATATTAAAATGATGATTAACGGCACAGCATTAGTGGAAAATAAAGGACTAAGAGAATATCTGCTACAGTGCCACTTTGTCCTATGCAAATCGGACATAGTCTAGTCCCAAATCAAACCTGGGCCTCTGTGGTGAGAGGCAAGCAACCAACCACCTGAAACGGCATGGCCTGTGAAGCCCACAGTTCATCTAAATCCATGTTTGTCAATCTACTTTAGCTCACGGAACCCTAAAAGAGCTACAGAACTTACTGAGGAACCCCTACCTGTCCACAAGTAGTCAAATATAAAATGAAATACCTGCATCTGTTTATCTTTTATGTAAGTTACATGTAAAAAATCAAGTCACACACCTTTAAAATGTATTGTAACTTTTCTGTATATTTCTTTCTCCACACAAAATTCCCCAAACTGGATTTTTTCAATTTTGCTTCAATTCTGTCATAAGCTTGTACCCTGAAGTGATAGATTCAGTTTATTAAGACTTACAAAGATATCAGCAAGATAAGACAAACATTGCAACCACTCGGAACCACACAGTCATGACGATAGATTGAATGAAAATTCAAAAAGAAACAACATGACATCATTCGGCAGGGTGCAGAGCTGGATCAGACAGCTCTCTTATTTCTGTGTGAAGCAACGGTCTTGAATTGGCTGCCCGTTTCTTCACAAAGTACAGTGAAAAATTGTGAAATCATAGGCTTAAATTGTATGAAATTCACTATTTTTACGGCCTCACTGGGAACATTTTGAAGGTTCAGTGTTAGTTTTTTCACTACCAATGTTTGCCTGTGGATAATGCAGCAGCTAATTCCAATTTCAGGTATGGTACTTTTAACACAAGCAATAAATCTACAGTGTTGTCAGGTCATTGACTTCACACCATCAGTGCAGATATCAATACATTCCTCCCTCTTTTTTGAGATATGAGTCAATCAAGTTAAAAAATATCCTCCCCGGTAGTCCGAGTCTTCAGTTCATCTTCAGTTGAGTTATTATTTATGTACCGGGGCAACAGCAAAAAGTACTACAGGTCCGGCAACATCCATTGTTTCATCAAGTTGTAATGCTTTGTACTCGTTTCATGAATTTGTCTTGAAACAGTATTGCTTGAAAGTGGCACAGTCTTTGTGTTACTGAATTTTTCACCAGTCATAGTTTCAACAATGTCTATTATACACCATTGCTTTATGAGAGTTTCAGCAACTGTATGCGCTTTTGCAGCCTTAGCTACATGGTAACTCACTTGAATTAAGGCTTCACACACCTCTTCATTGATGTTGCAACCAGATAGGGAGGATAAGTTTTTCTTGCCTTTATTTAATTCATCCAACCAACATTGAAATAATTTGACGGGTTTGTCTTTTATTCACTGTTATTTGTTTGCAAGTGTCACAGCATAACTGCAGCTGATGAGCGGTAAATGAGGGAGAAAACTTGCGCAAAGAGTAAGTCGAAGTCTCTTGGTCTGTTTAGTCCACTTGACATGGTGGGAGGGTGTAGGCATGTCATCATACCGACTGAAAAGGACAGGGGAAATCGGACTACCCTGTGCCACCCCGGCTCACATGCCACAATGAGATGACGTGGCCGTCTGGAAGGACGCTTCAAACATCTGACCCCAGGGGTATGATTTTTTGAGGTGGTTTTGACCAGGTAGGATGGGAGATTAAGGAGGCCATCAATCCAAACGGTATCGAAGGCTTTGGCCACGTCAAGGAAAACCACGCCTGTTAGCCTCTTTTTACCAAAGTTCCTGGTTATTTTTTCAGTGAGGTGGGCCAGCGATAAAGACATGCTATGCTTGGGTTGGAACCCGAACTGCTCGTCTCGCATTAGCCCTTGCTTGGTCACTTCAATTAGGATCCTGGCTAGTAGGATCTTTTTAAATAATTTGCCAACCATGTACAACAAGGCATGTTGACCCAATAAAGAGTTTATGTAGGGGAGAGTGTGGGAGGTGAAGAGTCACAGTAGTGTGATGTCAGCCAATAGGGTTGTTGCAAGTCTTGGGGATGGAAGGGAGTGTAGTAGACAGAGATGCTCCATGATAGAAGGAATTCTAACCAGTGTGATAACGAGACACAGGTGAACACTCACATGACCTAAGTGGGAGGAAGGAAAGAAAGTATTTGATTAATAAATGGATAATCTAAAACAAAACAATGGGAGGAGGAAGTCATAGCCCAGCGCTTTTGCATGGTAAAAGTATCACGTGCTCAGACGGCATACATCAGACTCAGTAGTGGAGTGAGGGGCAGGGACGAGTGGGAGGGGAAGCAGATTGAAGACTACAAGTAGAACAAAGAACAAATGAATAAAAATCAGCACAACATATGGTAAAAAATAACAAAACAAAAAGGAGGAGGGGGGGTAAATGTAATAGTCCAGTGCTACCCCATGGAAAAATTACCACACGCAGGGCTGGGAGACCAAGGAGAATAATAATGTGGAATGAAGGATAGGACAAAATCTAAGGGAGGAAGGAGATGAGAACAATCAGCAATTCAGTAGCACTGAAATTTAGAGGGGGGGGATATAGTCTGTCGGTCCTAAACCGAGGTAAAGAGGGACAGGAGGATTATTGTCAGAGTAGTACAGGAAGGGCAGAAAAGGAAGCGAAGAAAAGGGAAAAGAAATTGGTAAATTATAAAGGAAATGGCTGGGGAGAAACAAAACGACAGAAATGGAAGTGAAACAGAAACAATTGAAGCTTAAGGGGACAAAAGGAAAAGAGCTGTCTGGGCGCAGGGGGGAAGAATATCCGGTAGGCGTCCTACCTTAGAACGGAGTTGGGGGGAAAAACCGCCCTTTCATTGTGAGGAAAGATAGCTCTGGGAGAATCCAGCCGCGAAGATGGCGGCGAAAAAAAAGTGTAATCCGTGATTGTATATCGTTGTCGGAGTGAAGTGACGCATTAGCAGACGTAATGGTGAAAGGAATATGGGGGCGTGGTTTGTGTAGGAATAATGTGATTGGTGTATGAAGCCAGAGAAGCGGGAAGACACTATAGGTCCGGCCACACAGAACGCGGACTGCGGACTCTGTCCACTGCGGCAGACTTTCGAACTGTATTACATACGATTGCACCATCCCCGTCAAACAGAATGCGGACTGCGGCCAGTTGTGTGTTGCAGATAGATTTGCCATGCGGACAGCACGGCATGGCGGAAGAATTGTAGTATAGACCCGTGCACAGGTGGATTCAATCTGCTCTCACATGCATAATTGTTTAGCTATCAAAATGCGAGTGGTAGATTTGCCAGGCGGGCAGCACGGCATGGCAGAAGAATTAACTTCCGCCGAGAAGGCAAGCAGTACTTAAAATAGAGCTTGCCACTTTATTTGCACGCGCTGAATTAAGCGAGTTGGACGTGCAGACTACACCTCATTATTCAGCCTATTCGACGGGTTCGGGACTCACTT
>JGI20166J26741_10098892_pt1 | contig 17316 bp, 11 predicted proteins | sample TergutCu122P5_FD_26741 | JGI IMG/M metagenome (IMG submission 26741)
AGAGGAGAATATTTGACGAATAAATAATATTAAGTGCATCACGTTGGTATTTTTAGTATGGTCAATTCATGATGCACGGTCAGAGAAACATTAAGTTAATCAGTATTAGCTTGCATTGGTTTTGATTACGCTGATTAATATAATGGCATTGACAACAGGCAATTTACTAACTTACTATGACTTATTTAAAGACGCTGTCGATAGCTCAGTCTGTAAAATATCGATCGTTGTGCTGATTATTAAAGAGTGAATTGGATCGTGTTGTGGCATAATTTGAGGTAGGTCCACAGTCCTGTAAGTCGCCTAGAGGGAATGACTACGGCCACAGTCAAGGTAAGTCTTTCGGGGCCGAGATTATAACCAAGGATCTAGGGATAGAAGCGGACTTGCTAGCCACCCAAAAGCAACATTCTGCACGACTGCAACAAAAAAAGAGCAATAAAGACACTAAAACTGGAATAATCCTGCAGAGAAATGCCAACGTGTTATAATTACCGTTTTCTGGCACTTCTTAAACAACGTTTGAAATTAGATCGAACCGGTTGAAGTTTAGCTTAACGGGTTGAGATCTGGTTGTAGGAGCGAAAGAGGTAGAGAGGGATTTAAGAAATAATGGTAGATCGTAGATGCAAAGGGAAGTCATGATAAAATGAGAGATACTTCATTTGGAGGATGGGCTGGGGCTGGAAGGAGAAAGAGCTTCATGTTATTTGACGGTTCCCAGGCCTGGCCCTCTCGTCCTTATAACAGGAAGAGCATTAAAATGGAGACGTTAAGATGATAAGAAGTCAAGGCTTGAGAAGGGGCCCGCGGCATTTTAATTTACTGTTTAATGGTAAAATATGTTATTTGGAAAGAAAATTTGTTGGTATTTGGAGAATGGTGTTGAATTATATTGAAATTAAAGCACAGGAGCTGCATGAAAGCTTGCGTTAACAATTTGGAGCTTGGGAAACATAACCGCATTTTCATGAAAGCAAAGGAGTGACACACCAACATCGAAAATAAATAGTAAATTCGGGTTATTGTCATTGGTATCTGCCCCTTTATGGTTTCGTGGCCGAATATTCAGGCTTAGGACTGTTGATGATACAACCATTTCTGGTTCTCTGATTTTAAGACTATTGCCTATTTGCAATACATAATTTAATAAACAGTGCCGTAGTTTGTACAATCTACAGAGTGGGGCTCCGTGAATCTGTGGCTGCCTGGTAGCCACTTGCTTCGTTATACTGTTTATTAACCAACGGTAAAATATCGTGAGAGATGCTTTCTAGCCTGCGACAACTCTGCGCCTGTCATGCTTTTTGCATGGCACTAAGAGCAACCCAGTCAAACTTTCATCCAAATTATCTGCAAATCTTCATTTTTATGTCTCACAGAGGGCAAGGTCCGTGTCCTTTATCAAGGCCGATCAGGATGTTACTTGTGAGAGTCATATCAGACACATAACATCGTGTAGCACAATGTCACTGTAGGTGGTACAAATGCTTACCAGTTGATTTTAAAAGGTTAAATCTTACCGCTTACATGTTGCGATCCATGATTAATATTTGGCTAATTTCAGAAGAACGCGGACCATTTCATTATGTTAATTACGTAATTATGACACTCAGTGAGCTGTACTTGTATTTTACGCACATCAGCCTATCGCAGATCCTTGGTGCCTCATTGTATATTATGTTTCCGAGTTCTACTGTAAGATTCCGAGACATAATTTAATTTTTAAATAGTATGTAAAAGTCCTGGAAACTTTCTCTTATGCTGTATATTCTTCACTCTTTCGAATTATAATGCACAGTCTTCAGCCTTATCCAGAGATCAAGCCTTTTTCGTTTCACAGCATTTCCAAGTGTTCTACTGCAGTTTCTTTAACTCTTGTTTTCAAATTGCAAATTTTCTGATTTTTCATATATTTTTGTTCTGATGTTAAATTAGTGTGATCGGAAATAATTTTAATGTTAATATATTACTGTATGTGAGTCATATAGAGTCACGTATTTCGCGAATTTGATGTATGTGTGACCGTGCATCATATATGAAAATGACGAGAGGTACCAACTTGATGCAACAATTATGATTTATTATCATAAATAAATCCACATGTTTCGGACATCTATATGTCCATCTTCAGGAGTGCAGGTTGTGTATTGCTGCATGCGGTGTTCAGCACTAGGTGTTGTGGCTGTGGTCCTGTGCACTGTGTGTGAGTTTATATTCGCGAATATTTTTAACATTACAGATTCAATGTATGTTTTGATATTAATCTACCGTCTTATTGCGAATATCTTTCACAAAATTTCATAGGCGTAATGCATTCGGTCTGTTCTTAACTTAGGCAGTAAAACAGAGAAATATAAACAGTAAAATATCGTAAGTGCCTTTGAACTACAAATAACCAGAGTTATTTCAACATTAACAAACACCAGTGACGATCAGTTTGAGTGCAATGTACATAGTCCTGCCATAAGTTTTGTCCTAAAATTCATGTAGTCCGCAGCTGGAGACAATGAGGCGGAAAGGTTTAAAGGTTGGTTATTTTTGGACTATTGACCCCACAGGTACTTGTGCCAAGGCAGTTTGCTCACGTCTCTCGCCTTGTTAACGTGGAGTGGGGTTTCAAGGAAAACCGTGTGGCTGTGTTTGAACTTTACAAATGCGGAAAATGAGATTCTCAAATTTTGAAGCTCTTGAAACCATTGAAAATTTCGCGAAAATTTCGTCTATATGGCAATTAAACGTTATAAGGAACTCTGGAGTGTTGAAGACAGGATTCGATCAGGACGCCTGAAAAGTGTGAGGGCTGAAGCCGTTATCAAAACCGTATGGGAGCGGATTCGCCGAAATCCGCTCTGGAAACAGAAAAGCATGTCCCGAGAGCTAAAAACATCGACCCAATCAAGTCGTGCCTCATCAGGGACCATCTACACATGACAGCGCACCTCCGCTCAAAGGGACACCTCCTTACTCCTGCTTTGAAGGAGATCCGACAGACAAGAACGGAGCGTCTCCTCCAGTGGCACGCTCAGAACGGACACGAAAACATTCTCTTCACGGACGAGAAATTTTTCACCATTGAGGAGCAGTATAACAACCAGAAAAACAAGATTTATGCTCAAACGTCCCTGGAGGTGCATTCTGAAGGTGCAGGAAAGCCATCACCCTTCCTACGTCATGGCTTGGTGGTAGGTGTCACATCAGGGGTGAAACATCTTCATTTTTGCAAGAAAGGGGCGAAACTGGTGTCCGAGTGTATCAAGAGGACGTGCTACGAAGAGTTGTGAAACAGCTTAACATGACCCTCTTCAGTGGTCAGGAATGGGTTTTCCAGCAGGACTCATTTCCTGCCCAAAAGCCAAGACATCTCAGGAGTGGCTGTGGAGGAACTTTCCGGCTTTTATCAGCGCTGAGGATTGGCCCGGGACTATAATTTGTGGGCTGTGTTGGAAGACATGGCTTGACAAAAGCGCCACAACGACCTAGACAGTCTGAAGAGATACCTCGTGAAAGCAGCGGCAGAGATCCCCCTGGAGACGCTGCGTGCCGCGATAACAGAGTGGCAGGAGAGTCTCAAGTTTTGCGTCGAGGCAGGGGGCGACCGTTTTGAGTGGCATTATTATAAATAAAAACTTAAAAATATTGCTAATGAATTATTTGGCTCAAAATGTGGATGTTCTGTTTTATTTTCCTTCTAGGTTACAGTATACTTGGGACAGAATTTATAGCAGGACTGTGTACTTAGTATTGTCGTTCTTAGATGAAGTACATTGTTTGTTTTTACGGTTATGCATCTATTGTTATTTTGAGTTGTGTTTTAGGCGCTTTCGAAAAATTGCTAAAAGCGACTGTGAACTTCGTTTTGCATGTCTGTCTCTCCGTCCATCCGCATGGAACAACTCGGCTCCCACAGGAAGAATTTTAATGAAATTTGATATTTGAGTATTTTTCGAAAATCTGTCAAGTAAATCCCAGTTTTATTAAAATCTGTCAATAATAACGGATATTTCACATTTATGATAATATCTCGCTCGAACGTTCTTATAGTGAGAAACGTTGCAGTCAAAAGTCGTAGAGAAAATCAAAACACACATTTTATGTTCAATAAAGTTTTTTTCCGAAAACCGAGCCGTTTATGAGTTAAAGTGGAAAACTATGGTAGAGACGGACAGGCCACAGATGGCAATATAATAAAGCGCATGCGCTTTGCATGCTGGATAAATAAGGCTACAAACACCCCCTCAGAATGAGCAGTATTTTAATTCTTTTCGACGAAAACAATGGTTACGCGAACGCGCTGCGATGCTAAGCTGCGGAACTTTGGCCCTCTTGATGAGACTGTTTTGATCCAATCCACTATTATTATTCACGAAATGTATTGTTTTATATGACTGCAACGTAACACTAAGGTACGCAGTTTTCCTATGAAATGAATCATTCCCTGTAAATTATGACACAGTATAATGCAGTATTTATCCTCGTCTTTCTTGATATATTCTCCACATATGTGGCTGAAATCTATATGGTGTGATATTTACTTGTGTACTGTCACCAGTTTTGGAGTAAAGGCTTTAATATTCGATTTGAGTTTCATTTGAAAAAGGGATTAAATTGAACCGATATTGAAAGCAATTATCCCTCCGGCGATTTTCTTTGCACATTCCAAATTCATGTAGACCCATTGATTAGTTTTGACGATGTATCGTGCAGGCAGGTGGTCAGTCACGGCCACCTGATTATTTTTCATTTGTTCCATGCATTTTGTCAAAAATAAAGTACAAGAAGTTCGAAAGTAATACTCATATCCTAGACGTAGTACTGACGCAAATGTTGTTAGCTGATATTAAAGAGTAAACTTTTCGCCTAAATTTACTAATAAACATCACTTTGATTGGAGAATCTGCAACAACAGGATGAATAGTTAAAATTATGGGTTAATTTATTAATTAGTGTGTGGGAATGCATGTTTGAGATGGACCATTCAGGCTTTAAACGTTTGATTTTATTGAAGTAGTAGTATTGTTACGGTATTATCAAAGCTTTGCCTGTTCATTGTTTGTACCGTCAGAGTACACGCCGACCCCAGTGGTGAGCTTGTCAACACTCAATCATCTCTAATACGTGATGGCTGTCGATTTTTTCAAAAGGACCAATGACCCGTTATTAGTTTACAACATTCTGCTGCATGTGTCAGTCAGTTTTCCCACCACATTTCCTTGTTTTCATGCTTTCGGGCGATTGATAATAATATTTTAACTTACTAGTTTGAATATTTGTTATATAACAAGCAATCTTCAGTAATTATATTTTTAACGTTTTCTTTTTAATATTGAATTTTAATGTTCGAATATGACAGATGCAATAAAAATTGAGATCTTATTTTTTTCATAATATTACGTTTACAGTTTACATACTTTATTTACATACTTCTATATAGCCTGAGAGTGGCTTAACATAACGGAACATGAAGGTGATTGTGGATTTTAAACATGTGTTGCATTATTCGGTACACTACTGGTATCTATGTTAAAATAATGGTTGATTCTCATGGCGCCCAGTAATTTTAAGTCACAATGAATGGCGACGATAATAATGTAGAAATGGAATAATGTGGAAAGAAGACGTCGTGGCGTATCTGCTGAAACGTGAGTCAGTTTGGTTATAGGAGCCATAGTTGATACGTTAGGAATGAAAGACAGACGCATTGCCGTGAAGATTGAGCTGACTGCTTTTCCCGCCAAGATAGTCGTCTGTGGAATGTGACACCATGAAGCCTGGTAGAGAGTGATGTTGAACCTAAGGTGGAAAAATTCGTAAGTGTATAGGAAAAGGGAGGACAACCATGGCATCAGTTTCCTTCAAAATTTCTGACAAACTACACGACGTCAGGACACATAAGATGGAAGTATTCGTAGTCACTACTCTAAGAAATTCAGATTTCGCCTGCACTATAGATATTTCTGAGGGCCATAACTGAAAAAAGTCCAGGACGCGGACTAATTCTTTACGAACTGTGAGGAAATTTGTATATTTTTGTGTGTTACAGAACGACATTGTAAAAAGCTTCCTTGGTAGATAAATGGATTGGTTTGAAGTTGATGAAATGATGCAGGGGTAAGACGAAGTTCTTAGACATAAATCTGTCCCAGTGACAATTTTACTCACAAATCCCACGTGGGCTAACCTAGCATATTGCTCGGACCTCTGCCGTTATATGCCGGCGAATATCCACCTGAGTCAAAGCAGGGCCCCGATTTTGTTCCGTTGAAGATAAAATGCCCAGACATTTTCTTAAATTTCTGGACGGTCTTGAGTCTTGGGGCGGGCAGTCATTTATTCTTTGGGTTGAATATGTCTAATTCGAGTTATCCGCAGACTAGCGGGCTCTGTAAAAAAAAAATGTTAAGTAGTAACTGCAAAATTGGAGGCCCTGACAGAGGTGGTATACTGTCAAATATTTTGAGATGTGACGCCGTATCGATTGGCTAGTAGTTAAACTACGTTGCGTTGGAACTTGCTGCCTTCATTTTCAGGATTCAAGAAATCTTTGGCCCCGAAAATGAAGACCGTAGGCTTGGAAACCTCGGTAACTCTTGACGAATTGTCACGGTATCCAAGATATCTTTTACCATAATGATGAAGGCAGGAATTTCGTCAAAAACTTCGGTAACTAATCGACACGAGGCCATGTCCCGACTCCGATTATGATCCTGAAGACATCCACCTTAAAGTAGTTGTTAAATAACTGATTGAACGTACTTCAGAAACGTTCAAACATGGGCTCACATTAAGTAACGTTGTTGTTTAATAGTTATGGAGAGATATTTTAAACTTCCATGTTTTGAAAGCGCTCAGAATGTACGCATTGAACGGACTTTTAATTGGGCTTAGTCGACTATATGTTAAACTGTTTAGGCTATAACAAATTCTCCACTCATTCTTAACCTCGGCAGTTGATCGAGGTGTGTGGTAAGCTTCACGCCTCCTCCACTTTACCCCTAGAGACAACCTGGACGATTTCATGGAGTAAAAGTCTCTTGCTCATGCCGGAATTCTAATCACGTTTCCTGTGGTGTCCTTCCCGCAGCCTTGTCATCATACTGCCTGAGCTATCATGGTTCCGTGTAGTGGACCTGAATGGAAATAATAAAAGTGTTCTTTCGCTGAAATATGGAGTGCTATTTTACTTATTTATTGCTATTACAACGTTTTCTCAGTGAACAGATGGGAACTTTTGAAGGTACTGTTAATGACAAATCATCACCTGCCCGACTGAGTCCTTTTTCCTTCAGACTGTACAGTCCTCATTCCTGGTCCTGTCAGTCTTTTGAAAATGCATTTTACCTTTATTGGCTGAACCCTCATTTATCCACAATGTGCCTTTGAATTCTTCCAATCTCTTTCCTTCTCTTTTGTCTTCGTGGTGGTTTGTTCTGTGGAGAGGAATTCCTTTAGTTATGAAGTCAGCGGTGTACAGGGTTGGCTTTATTTATGGTCACCGGATTTGGCTTGTTACTTTTCTTCTTAAGAGCAGTTTTCGTTGCTTAAAATGTGTCTTTACATATTCTAGGTTGTCTAAAGCCACGGAGATAAGGGCATATTTAACAGGGTGCTCGGACGATTTGATGGGACTAGTTGGGCGGATGTGTGATTTCAGCTATTGCTGTATTGCATTGTGTGACACAATATGACGTTCATATGGGAATGTGGATGGAAAAACTGTTTGGTTAGAACACTTCCTTAGGAGGGCAGAGACTTCTGCACTTCAGTAGTTACTAGAATTTGCTCTGGAGTTCCGTTTGTATCTTCAAACACATTCAATATAATGGTTTCACAATTAAGTGTTAACTTCAGTGTGAGGGTTTCAATAACGGATAAGTGAGTACCAGTGATTTATGGCTTCCTGTTCATTCTGTTTACAAATAGTTAATGATATCGAATTTTGCTTCAAGGAGTGAAATACAGTTTGTATTTTGAAAATCCCATTCAAGTCAATGTGATGGTAGCATTTGCCTTAGAGTTCATTGCGCCCGTTTATTTTTCACTTTTGACACCACTAGTCATATAGGCTATTCTTCATCACAAAGTAACTGAATTTCGGTAGTGTCCTGCAATATTATACGTCAATAAAATAATTGTTTTTGTGGAAAATCACGTTAAAGTCCGTGTTATTTAGCCTAGTTAACAACAGCAATGATTTCGAAGTCTGGTTATTTGATACTGTTCGAAAAACGTAAGATTGTTTTGTATTACTGAAGAGCTTCAAGAAGAATTTTTAGCAGATTGTATCTTGCACGTCATTACGCAACGTTGGGCGCTGCACATTTAGTACTTTAATTTAATACGCACTTCGTTTTGGCTGCTAGTTGTACTCTCGTCATGACTTCATTATATTAACATAAATATATAGAATCTGTTCTATTGTCTTTTATATTAATGTCACTTGTCATGGTCGAAACCGGAACCGTTTGGACAAAAGTTATTATATACTCGTGGATTACTCTCAATTGTTATGTTTTTTTTCTGAATGTTCGTTGCCCACGATGCACTTAGTGTAATGAGTCATCCACTAACACAATCCGTAAACCGTTTAAAGCCAGAAAGTACTTTATGTACCAAACATTTATTATTAAATCGCGTCATTTTGCGCGAAGAATGTGTTTATGTGTGTGTTTAATACGATTCTCAAAATGCACAGCGCTTTCTTGCCCTAACGACATTAACCGATTAAACTTTGTAAGAGCCATGCAGTGTGTAATTTATTCTCAGAATGATTAAAGGATCAATCAATTGATTGAGGATGGAGTATTTTCTTGCTGTGAGCCGATTTCGAAGAATGTCCAAATCCAATGGACCAGAAATTTTTAAGGCCGCGTTTTACCAAAATACAAATTAATTAAGGATGCAATGAAGCTATAGTGCTTGTGTTCATTATCAAAGGACCGACATCAGCCGAGAGAGGCAGTTCCTTAAATAAGATAATGAAAAGTATGAAACGTAAATATGTTGACAGTGTTGGTTGCAGTGATATTAAACTGAGTAAGTAAAAGATGGAGCTTAAGAATTATGTTAAATATATAGAGTAACAGCCGATTCCAGTGGCCGCGTGGTCTAAGGCTTATGTCTGTGGCTGCTTGCTTTCTGGGATTGCGGGTTTGAATCCCGCCGGGGGTATGGATGTTTGTCTGTTGTGAGTGTTGTTTGTTGTCTGCGACGAGATGCTCCCTCGTCCAGAGGAGTTCTACCGACTGTGGAGTGTCTGAGTGTGATCATGCAACTTCGACAATGAGGAGGCCTTGCGCCACTAGAGGCTCCCGTGCCAAGGAAAATAAATGTATAGTAACAGTCACTAATGAATTTGTGTTACTCATTTGGAAATCTGATAGCGGATTTCTTAAAAAAAAATTTGTCTACAGACTTTATTAACTAGTCCGTGGCTCTGTTTTTGTCATCAGTGTATTCGTACAATTCATGAGTCGGAAAATCTGAGGACAAGTAAGGGAACATTATTAAAATTGACCTTCCAAGGAAGGGGATGTGTTTGAACTGCATTTATCTGGTTAAGAATGGAGCAGTTGTGGGCTGCTGTGAAAGATGTAATGAATATTCTGGATTATTAAAAGGTGATATTTTTATTGAACAACTGACCAACTTCTCAAAAAGGACTCTGCGTATAGATGGTTATTGTATATAAGTATCAAGATCGACGTTCAATAGCCGCTGACCCCGCAACAAGTACCGTCTGAATGCAGTAAATTCGTTCAGTATAAAGAGTTATTAAATTAAATTATAACAACCAGCAAATAATCAACACATTTTAAAATCTTTTATGTATGCACCAGAGGTGCGCTGAATGAAACTGTGTAATTTTCGTATCGTAATGTAATAATTTTGTACCATACATACAGAGAAGTAATTGACATGTGCATTGTTTTAACCTGTCGTTTCCAGTTGAGCATTAAAATTATATGGTTCGATTTGTGTACGAAATTAATTCTACGTCCTTTGAGATATGCAATATCTATATCACACTTCCGTGTTTGAAGCTTGTGAAGGATTTACCGTTTTCCTGTGCCAGTATCCCCGGTTTTTGTGGAATGTGGTACGGAAGATTATAACTTCGGAAATTTGGTTGTTGTGGAACATATAGCTTTATTTAAATATATTTCATGCACAGTTGTACTGCGCTAAAGTCCGGAAGGCCACGGGGTTGATTTCTGGTGGGATTGTTGGGATTTTTCATTGACGTAATCGTTCCGACCACACTGTGCCCTGGGGTCTATTCGACCTCAAACAGAAATGAGTAGTAGAAATATTTCCAACAATCAATCATTCATCTAATCAACCAATCAACTAACTAACCATCCAACCCCCGGGAAGAGAGCTGCCTTTGGGAACTTGTAATTTTTCAGCTGGCGACGAAATTATGCAAATTTTGTGAGACCCGAAGATTCATTACACTGTTGTCCTTATTCACGTCCCTAGTGGACGACGAGCACAAGTCATGAAGCGCAATGTTATGTATGTTCGACCTCCCTCATGTTACGTCCTCCCTCGTAGTCACAAGCATTTTCCTCTGCACACTATTCTCGAAAACCAGTGTCGTAACAACAAATTTAGAGGGGATCAACCTCGGTTATGTTAAGTTATGTTTATAAGTTGACCCTTTCTTCGGTTGCAGCTCGTGCCTTACAAAGAACGCAGTCCCAATTTTTAGTTTTAGATCGTCAACCTTTTCCTACATCTCAGCCCGTACAGCACAGAGAAAGCTGTCTCTCTCTGTCGATATTCCTAGACCATCACCTGTTTCATGTGCCACAGCTCGTACCTCGCAGAAAAAGCTGGCTCCATGTAAGACCAATCGTGTAAGTGTTCGTAGGTCTTATGTGAAGTGTTACTTTTGTCCGAGTTTAAGAAAAATTGGAGTATTGCAACATATCGTAGTAAACAGTCCAAAATATGAAATTTTACGGAAATCCATCCCGTGGGATCCATGCTGTTCTGTGTTGAAAGACACACGGACATGACGAGGCTGAAGGTTTCTTGTCGCCACTGCTTTGTGAACAGCCATTGCCGAAGGATATTGTGTAGTTCTGTGTATTTTGTTCTTTACGTCTTCAGTCAGCAAGCAGGAAAGTATAAGGTTCTGGGCCTAATGGTGGCAAAAATTCCCAGAAATTAATCGCTCTTAATTTCTGTATGCATGAAACTGTGGTTTGTGATTGTCGTCCACAAATGTCTGAACTTTGCCTTAGGTCCGAAGGATCTATTACATATCGATGTCTTGTGATTTTGTTCTGCATTCTGTTGATGATACATGAACATATATTATTTAGTTTTCTCAGCGTTTACTTTTGGATCGACTACCTTACTTGTGACTAATAAAGTTTCTGTGTTTTGCGGTATAGTTTGTTTGTTTTTGTTCAGCAAATTAACATAATTGGAGTAGAGCAGAAGAGGAATTTTATCATTAAGTTTCAGTCTCTCTTGGTTTTCTGCGACTTTCCTGATGTCCTATTTGACAGCACATAACAAGAGCAGTGATGACTAATTGTTTCCTTACTTCATACTACGCTGATTATGAAGTGTTTGCCTATCCGGTCCCTAGTGATGTGCATGTATGATCAGACTAGTAAGAAATAGCAGTCGTAATCGCCGTCATGAATGTAGGTCAGCTACGGTTTTGAAATAAATTTTCAGGTCACATCCACTGTTTCATCATGCAACAAAATTAGTTAGCTTATCGAAGTGACAGATAGGGGAATGATGTGCAGAGTATTGGGGATGAAAATTGTCTAGTGAATTACATATTCATGATTTTTTATTTGCCACCATGAACAGATCAAATGTGACCTCGTAATGCTCTACGAAACATAACACCGTTTATGTTATAGTAATTTGGCGTTTTACGTGGTGCTGTTTCTTATAAAAATATGCAGTTCAGGGAAGTACCTAAATTATACTTCTTGATAGTGGACGGTATGAATTATGCGCATGAAAGATGAAGAACGTCCGCATTATTTCAGTCATAAAATACGAAGTGAATAGCTTACTTGGAGTACTTATGCATATCTTGGAGGATAACATTAAACTCAATCTCGAATTGTGGGTGTGGATTTGGATGTGTCTATTTTCACGGTAGGGTCCAGTGGCTAGTTTTTGTGACCACGATAATGGATACTTGTTCGGTAAAAGAAGGGGGACTCCTTGGTTAGTTGAAAGATTGTTGGACTCCAAAAAGGACCATGCTATGCAGTTACATATTCACATCATGTAATTTTGCATGACAAATTTTTGCCATTGAAACTGAAAATATCACTCTAGAAAGAGTTGTCAAGTTTACGTCTAATCACATTCTGGCTGTGCAAATGTGTGACAGCAGGAACGACGTAATTTGTGTTCATTTTAAAGCAGGACAAGGTCAGTATGTATCAAAATTTCATATAACACCTTAGTCACGCATAAGCCTCACAGCAAATGAATTAGCCTCTTCGCTATCGCGCGGAATCGCACTGGTTTTTGTGAGGATTAGCGTCTCTATGGTATCTGTCTCTTGTCCCCTTACATGCAGCTTCTTCTCTCCAAATTACTTTTGTTTGGAAGAAGCCCAAAACGGGAACAGCTAATTGTTTTAACTTCACTGAGTTTGAAAGGTGCCCAGCGCCTTGTCTGCCTGTTGTTGGATGTAAGCGAACAGCTTTTCAACGAGACATGCTCTATTCGACTGAATGGAGGGGAAAACTTCGCAGTTCTGATTTCCATTTTCCGCTTATTTGTTTTGACACCGCACACGTTTTTCAAGTCCGGTGGTACTTTAAATCGAGTAGATTTATTTCTCGATTCTTGGAACCGTTAATTCTTATGGATATTTATCGTTCCGTGGTTTCATGATTATTGATTTTCAATGCGCCGCTTTCACATGCAACTGGTGTCACGTCGATATAAAAGTTGTGCCTCCCATCATGTTTTCTCCGGTACCGCCATGGAAGCTTTTATGAGCCAGCTGCTTCTGTACAGCAGAGAGCTCTTTTGTATTTGGCTTGAGAGCCTGTGTGTTGAGGGCGGAACAAACCGAATGTTTTATGTTTATGTGAATGAAAATTTTATGTAGTAAGGCGTCCAAAATAAAATATGTAGTTGTGTCTCCATGTGACTGTCTGCCCCTGTTTAAATGTAATAACTGTATTTAGGACTGGAAGTTAAATAAAACATGTCTCACGAACAAGTAATATTTGATAAAGCGGATTCAGTTATTAAGAAAATCTCTACTGACTGGTGCCACCTGCAATGACAGTCTCCTTTTTTATTTAAAATCTTATAGGAGCAACGTGGTTGAAATGTAGAATTTCCGGAAAAGTACTGTTAAACTAATTTATACGACTCTTCTCGCGGAGACTGTTAATTTTTATATTGCATGTACATGTCTTTCGGGACATCACGTGACTTTTCACTGCGTAGGTACGAGTGGCTTTTTTTAGTGCTGCTCTAGCTCTTCAAATACGCAGGGGATTTGATGTCAACGACTGCCCAGGACGAGGAAATTTGAAATTTGTACAACGCCCAAATGCTTTCACGACCACACGGTGGACTGACGGCGGCAGCGTGTGAAGAAGGTCCGTACCGGGCACCGAGGTGGCGTTGGAGGGTTAAATGTGTCTTACTTCCATGTACACAGATGTTAAAGTTCGCATCCTCTAATTCTGATTCTGTCAGGAAGATCGCATTTTCGCTGGATGGGGAAAGAGCAAAAAACGCGGGATGTTGAGAATAGCATAACATGTGATCTACAACGTGGACTGAGTCCGCATGTGTTGTATAGGAGCTATAACTATGATAGATTGTGGTATAATTTACAGCTAAACATGTGAGCGCTGGAGCCTGTTCGCTCCAATATTTTTCAGTAAATGACTCTGATATCCAGTAAAGCTTTAAGAAATACGGCTCCAGGTAACGTGTTCGTACACCCCCATTTGGTGTGTAACAGAAGTCTTCTGAGAGCAGACGAGTTATAAAGACACCGGCCGCCTTTACTCCCAGGATATATCCCTGGTACTCATTTTCACCAAGGGCTGAGTCGACCTTAGGACCATGGTACGGTTTGAAGGAATATGTCACTGAAAAATCCATTGACACCACCGTGAATCGACAACGGGACCGTCCGACTAGTGGCGAAGCACCTTAACCACTACGCCACCCCAGGCCCCATATGTGCTTTAGTATGTGTCATGAAATGAAGTAAATTCATCTCTATTGCATATGATGAATATTCCTGGACTTTCAGAAGTAACTAATCACGACAGATTTCGGCCAGAATACAGTAATTTTATTAAGCATAATTAGTAGAGACATTTGTCTAGAAGAAAACTTGCAGGAAACTAAGCGCTCATACATGCTTACATCTCGTAAAAAGGGCACAGACAAAATAATATTGATCATAATCATATAGCTAATAAATACTTAAAAAAATGTGTAAACCCTGAAATATTTGTGACTACAGTGATAACAGACTCAGATTTACGAATACACCGAGAGCAGATTCGTTTCCAGGAATGATAGTTGCCACTCGGGTGACAAGATTTGCCTGTCTGTTTTCTAGGAAATTCAAAATTAAAATAAATACTTGATGTGATATAGGGGCGTTAAGTTTTCACACTTCGAAATAGACAGATAGTAAATTTAATTTACTTTCTCCGGTGTGAGACGCCGTGATATTTGGTAGGTACGCAGCAACTTTTCTCAAGCACCTGCTGCATCCCTGCTTCTATTTCTAGAAGACAGTTCTTTGTTTTCAAAGTCACCGCCAGGAGCACCGCAAGTACCACAAAAATTGTAGATGAACTTGTACGTAATGAAGGCTTTCCGATATTACAGTCTGTTTTTAAAGAGTCTTAACACATGCCATTGCTTACACTCTGAGCCATTTCACTCCATTCTACTTTTATCCAAATCTGCCTCCGTTACATGATTTTTAACATTATCGCCTATCCGTTTCATTATTCCAGAATGTCGTCAGTACGTTTACTCAAAGAAGTGGTGTAGGCTTATGCACATTACTTATGTCAACTGCATATGTAGCCCCTTACTAAGTTATAAGAATAATAGAGATGTATGAAAAAACGGCCGAGTATGGAGTTTTGATCCATATGTAGAGTGCCTTACTAATATCAGGTGAAAGCAACTGGTTATTACAGTAAATGAGACATCAGACGCAACACTGATACAAAGTGTACTGTATAAAGTGTTCTATTCCAAAGCGTATTTCTTCTTTTACCTGGTCATTATCAGGAGTGTCCATTATCAAAAGTTCTTATATTTAATATTAAAAATCTTATAGAGTGGACTTAAGTACCGGTGTTGTGTTTGCCATATTTTCTTTAATGGCTGTCCTAAATATTAACAGTATGAAAACTGAAGTTTAACATGTAACAGCAATTGGACGAACAGGTAATATAGTTTTATCGCAGCAATTGCATGTCCCGAACTTTATAAAAACACATCTGAATTGTTACCCGTTACATGACACCAAAATAAGGCATGTTGCGTCAGGCGTATTGGAGTGTAAGCTGAGGTTCCATCGGTCATGTGGATTAGCTGAACACCATATGGCGGCAAGATGATTCACAGCGTGGAGGATGACGACCAGGTATCATTAGCTTCAACCACTGCATTGTGTATGATGCAATTATCTTCCCAAAGTTTTTGACACTTGAATTTGATAGGCTTGTTTATTTTTGGCTTATTTAACAAGTCTTTCCATCTGTAGTAATTATATAGCGTCAAATCCATAACGTACGCTAGTTGAAACTCCTGTTATATTCAGCTGGCTTGCATGATGAAATTTCTTTCACAACGTTCACAGAGTTGCAAAAGTATACTCCAGTTTAGGGTACTTACATATACGAAAAATATGTTCGCATTTTACATAATTACTAGTTTTGTTGCTAATTGATTTTATGAACAAATGCATTAAGTCTTAAATTATTTTTCCTTGCACTTTTTTAAATCTTGTCGTATCGAGAAGTTTTTCGTATATTATATTTTCTTGGGCTATGTGCCGTTATTTCAGTGACATTTTTGAAAGAAAAAAAACAGAGCATTAGCTTGATTTTAGCTGCATGGAAGCTGATGGTTATGTTGGATGGAAAGGAAACAAAATTTAATTCATGTGACAACGTTTGTTGTGTTTCCCACTAACACATGTAATGAAAAGCTTTTACTCTAGCCTACGCCAACAGCATTCTCTCGAATCGTACTTCGATCTAAACAAAGTAGAGTTAACTGCAAATGTATTCAAACGCAACGTTTCTGTATTTGTAAATTATACATCAATTATAAAAAAAAACTGTGTTCACCCCCTAATATTGAGGCTCAGGATACATTTGTTTGTTATGCTGCTTCATATTCGGAATTTCGGGGGAACTCGCTCCATCTCAAGGCCAGTTATTCTGATCTAGGCCTCTTTCACGATTTAAAGCTAGGGGAAGGTAAGCTGGAACAGAAGATAATAAAATTCAATTCTCAACATAGGGAGGGATTCGCTAATTTTAGCATACTTTTCTATATCAATTAATAAAGTGTTATACGTATATTTCCGCAAGTAGGCAGCTCATATGTCTTGAAAATTATTTAAGGGCGGCTCTGTCTTGGCTTTGCAAGGAAAAGGGTTATACGATTTTTTTTTGTTTTAAATGTCTCCGTGGGCAACACAATGCTGTTTTGCGTGAGCCTGCATAAGAATATTTTCAGCTTAGAAAACGTCATTAAATAAATCAAGAAACCAGCAAAATCAATCAGAGAAAAAAGAACTTATTAAAGAAACTGCCTTCATTTTCAAGGGAAGTCGAATAGTTTGACCTATATCCCATTATTCAACAAGAGTGATACCACCTGCTAGGTTTCAAAATAAACGACAGTTACTTATTAACTGCACGCACGGTGCTTACTTTCCACAGCACGTGTCGCCACGTGTATGACCCCTTGCCATCGTTACCATGATATTGGTAAGTCTTCTGTGTTTCTCCCTCCCCTTTCCATTATATTAACCAAGTTCTGAGACAGGCTAATGGATGGCCTGAAGTTAGCGTGCTTCGATCTTCATGCCTCTGCCATTTAAATTTTTGCAGTGGCATAAGTTTCTAACACGCACACATGTGTGGAGAAATAAAAGGCAGGAATATCCCTGATAGACATACGAGGGGTGATTGATAAGTAAGGTCTCAAATTGTATAAAATAAGTATCTGACCATGTAAAATAATAACAGTTATATGAGAATGTAGGAAATTTAATTCTCTTCCACACTGAACACTTATTTTTCAACA
>JGI20166J26741_10101115_pt1 | contig 17287 bp, 8 predicted proteins | sample TergutCu122P5_FD_26741 | JGI IMG/M metagenome (IMG submission 26741)
TGGCGATATGCTCAGTCAGTTTGGCGATATGCTCAGTCAGCTTGGCGATATGCTCAGTCAGCTTGGCGATATGCTCAGTCAGCTTGGCGATATGCTCAGTCAGCCTGGCGATATACTCAGTTAATAGCAGCAATACCTAGGTCAAGGCTTTTGGTTCTCTTCTACGATCTCCTCAAACTGATCGGATATCTCGCTGAAAACATCGACAAGCTGCGGATCAAAATGCGTACCGCGCCCTTCAATAATAATACGCGCAGCCTCCGAAGGCGTAAACGGCTTCTTATACGGGCGTGCGGAAATCAGGGCGTCGTATACGTCCGCAATAGCCATAAGCCTGCCTTCCAGCGGAATATCCAACCCCGCCAGGCGATTGGGATAGCCCGTTCCGTCCCATTTTTCATGGTGCGTGCCGGCAAAAAGCTCGGCATGCCGGAAAAATCCGTGATCATCCGCGGTCTCCCCTATTTGATTTATGGCTTCCACCCCGATTTGCACATGGGATTTCATTATTTCGAATTCCTCGTCATCGAGTTTGCCCGGCTTGTTCAAAATAGCGTCGCTGATGCCTATTTTCCCCAGATCATGCAGCTGAGCGGAAGGAATCACAAAATCCAAATCCCACAGGGCTGTTTCTTCCAAATACAGGCCATCCTCCAGGAACTGTTCAACCAGGCAGCCAAGGTACGCCTGCGTTCTTACAATATGCCCCCCGGTCACCTTATCGCGGAACTCAACCAATTCCGCTATTATATTCAAAACCCCGTTCTGCAGTTTCCAAACCTGAGCCATTTTCTGAACGAGCATTTTCTGCATGCTGTCGTTTAAAACCCTTAATTCTTTTTTGGACTCTATAAGGGATAAGTGCGTTTCTATCCTGCGCAGCAGCAGCGCCGAAGCAAACGGCTTGTATATATAATCCAGCGCGCCCAGGTTTAGGCCCTGCATCTCGCTTTGCTCGTCGCTGTTCGCGCTCACGAATAAAAACGGGACGTCTTTGTACTCACTGCTGTTTTTTAAGATGCGCGCGGCCTCATACCCGTTCATCTCGGGCATATCCACATCCAGCAGCACTAAATCCGGCTGGATCCGGCCCATCAGTTCAAACATCTTTGACGCCGAGGGCACAGGGTATACCTCATAATACGTTTTCAGGATGTTTTTGCAGACGGTCCGGTTTGTCAGGTTGTCGTCAACCACGATTATTTTTTTTCTGTCCATGCTAATGTCACCCCTCGTATTCCGCCAGCCGCTCGGCTGCTTCGGAAAATTCCGCCCCGTCAATTTTTTCCCTGAGCCAGGTAACTAAATCGGCGTCTGTTTCATAGTTTGCGCCTTCCAATTCACCCATTGCCCGATCTACGCCGTCCATATCATAGTTTTCGCAGCACTCGCGCAAACGCGCCAGAATGGCCCGTTCGGGGGCATGCAGCACCGGCTTGGCGTTTGCGGCGCCGGCCCTGTCCAGCCAGGCCTGTATGCCGCATATGAGGCTTTCCGCGTCGTTCAGCAAACCCTCGTTTTGAGATAAAACCCCGGGTAAGTCTCCGGATTTAGCCATTTCCTCTAAAACCGCCGCTCTTTTTCTGATATCTTCGGCTCCGATGCTGCCGCTGGAGCCTTTAAGCCCGTGAACGTTAACGGCATAATCCGGCAAGGACTCCTTCGTAACGGAACGAAGCCCGCCGATGATGCCCGGCGTATTGGCGGCATATGACCGCAGGACGGACACATAAGCCTCCCTGTCACCCCCGAAAAGCGCAAGCCCCTTTTCCGCGTTTACGCCAGGAATATTTATGTCCGGCGTTACATCCGCCTGTGCGCTTTCAATTTGCGAAGGCTGCGAAGCCGGACGAACGGATGGCAGCAATTCTTCCTTGGATTTATCGCGCACCCATTTTCTGAGTACGCTGTCCAGCAGCATAATGTCGATTGGCTTGGATAAAAACGCCTGGAATCCGTTTTCAATAAACATATTTTCATTTCCGACAATGGCGTTGGCTGTCAGCGCGATAATCGGCACCTTTGCCGCGTATTCCGTTCCGATGGCGCGGATTTTTTGCGTAGCTTCTATGCCGTCCATCCCCGGCATCATATGATCCATAAAAATAGCGTCGTAAACCGGCGCCCCGTAGCTGACGCGGTTAACAGCCTCGCGCCCGCTGGCTGCCGTATCCACCTGCATTTTATACTTACGCATCAGGCCCATTGCCACATCCAAATTGGTCTGTACGTCGTCTACCACAAGAACCCTGGCATAACTTAAGTCGATCCGGACAAGTTTGGCCGCCACTACGCTTTTTTTCTCGCTGAAACGGAAACTCCGCAGATTTTCGGATACTACCGGGCCGATGGGTATTTCGCTGACAACACCTTGCCGTACGCGCATATAAAAGACGCTGCCCTTGCCGTATTTGCTTTCCACTCCGATTGACCCGCCCATCAGTTCCGTGAGTTTTTTCGTAATGGACAGCCCCAGCCCGGTGCCCTCGATCTTGCGGTTTGCCTGAATGTCAACCTGATTGTACTCTGAAAACAGTTTTTCCAGATCGTCAGGCTTGATGCCAATCCCGGTATCGCTGACATATACATCAAGCCACACGCTCTTATCCCCGGCGGGCTCGCAATAGCAGCCCAGCACAACGCGCCCCTCGCGGGTGTATTTGAACGCGTTGCTCAGCAGGTTATTCAGCAGCTGCTTCACGCGAAGATCGTCCCCGTACAGCCTGGACGGTAAATCGTCGTCTATATCCAAATGGAAAGTTATCGGTTTGTCGCCGATTCGGAGTATATTTAAGGTTATAGTGTCGTTAAGCAGGCTTGCGACGTCATAGTCTACCGGCGCCAGAGTAAGTTTGCCCGCCTCAATCTTGGAAATGTCCAGAATGTCGTTCACTATGCCCAAAAGTGTAATGCCGGCGTTATTTATCTTCCATAAGTTTTGTATTATCTCATCATTTGGGCCCAGTTCTTCCAGCATCAGATCTGTCAGCCCCACGACCACATTGAGAGGCGTCCGCATTTCGTGGCTGGTGTTGGCCAGGAAGGTTGTTTTTACATTGCTGGCCGCCTCGGCCGTTTCCAAGGCCGCCTTTAACTCCCACTGCATATCCTCCAGCTTTATGAGCGACTCGCTGAGTTCGGCTGTTCGTTTCTGGACCAGGCTTTCAAGTTTCTTCCCTTCGTTGCGGTTTCGTAAAAAAAGAACTAATAAAAGAATGAGCACGCATAAAAACAGGACAGCTACCCCGATGAGCCACGGCGTCTGCGCCTGAGCCAGCTTTAGCCGGTAGTCGTAAGTCTTTCCCACCCATTGATTTGAAAGCTCTTTTGTGTTGATCAGCTTAAGCGCCTTATTGAACACAGAGCAAAGGATGGTCTCGTCTTTGTTAAACCCTATGCTGCTTTGATAAGAACAGTCGAATATATAATTAGCCTTATAATTCGGCATTTCGCGGAAGTTAGTCAGGATAAGAAGCCGGCGCTGCGTCGACATTATCATGTCTATTTCGTTATTTGTCAGGGCGTTAATCGCGTCTTCAGAATTATCAAAATCCACCGTATTGGAATCGCTTGGAAACCAGTTCCGGAACATATCTCCGCGCACGGTATCCTTGATCAGCCCTACTTTCACAAACGGAATTTCGTTTATACTGATATCGCGAAAATCCGATCTTGAGACAAGCGCGTAATTATCCGACATAAACGCCGTTTTCGGCCATAAATACTGATTTTCAATATCTTTGGACCAGACAAGCTCTGAAATCACGGATGCTTTCCCGTCGGAAAGCATAGACAGCAAGTCCGGCCAGCTGGTGTTTTGGTTATTGACAACCTCAAATGACAGCCCTGTTAGTTCCTTCACCTTCTGCAGTATGTCGAAGAAGATTCCCTGCCATGCTTTATCGTTCGTGTTGTAAAAGCTGACTGGGTAATTATCAAACTCAGCGGCGACCGGCACGATAGGGTGATTGCTTATATAAGCCTGTTCTTCACCGCTCAGCTGCGTATACAGTTTATTTTTTAAATATTCCTGGTACCCTTTGTCATACAGAGAAGACAGATATTGATCGCCGCCGCTTAACAACGCCTTTTGAACAACCGAGATAATGGGTTGAAGGGCCGGTTTGGTTGAGGAAAGCATAATGGGCTGATAAATCGGCGGAAAAATATCCTGAACCGTAATATTGCCGTACGCGTCAAAATCCTGTTCAATCGAGCCGACATCAATAAAAACATCGATCCGGCCGCTTTCCAGCGCGTCATAGACCTGGCTGGCGCCGCTTAAAAAGACAGTTTCATAGTTTGTATACGCATGTGACTCGACAACCTGTTTATATATGGAACTGCCCTCTAGAAAACCAATCCGCAGCGGCCTTTTTATCTCTATATCCGAAAGAGGCTCGCTGCCTTCGAGCCGGAAGGTTTTGACAGAGCGTTCGGCAATAGCGCCGGTCATATAATAATACGGCTTATTTTCCGCCGGTATTTCATCTGTAAAATCTATTTTCCCATCCGCGAGATCCGCGTTCAGGCCGCCCTTTGGATAAAGCGCCGGCTGAAACGCGATGCCGAACAGATTCGTCAGCCAGTCACAAAATAAGGCCGAATAGCCGTGAATTTTTCCGTCTTGACCGATAAACGCCTCGGCGCCGGGGGTTACGGCGTATACAAAAGAAACGTACTGCCCCCGCAGCGCTTCTATAGCATTAATCTCACTTTCCGATATGCCCGGAATTTGAAGATACGAAGCAAACCCCGGCAGCCCGCCGGGTTGATTAACCGCGGCGCCGCCGCAGCCAAGCGGAGCGGTTAAGAGGAAAGCGGCTGCAAGCGCCGCGCAAATTGTTCGTCTGATTATAGCTTTAAGCATAATTATGTCCTTTCGCCAAGTGTAAGCAGGTTTTGTCCATTTATCTATAATATGCCGGGGCCGGCGCTTTGGCGCACTAATAATGGCCGCCGGTTAAGCCGGCGGCCATTATTATCTTATATCATAAATCATATTCTTTTTCGGATTCGTCAGATTCGGGCAGATTATAATCAGGCAGCGCCGAATATAAAGCGTCGTCATAGTCTGTCCGGGTTTCCTGCCCGGGTTGGTAAGAGGGATTATATACAGGCGGATCGGGGCTAAACACGGGCGGTTCGGGCGCAGTCCGTGTTTGCGGCGGCTGCGCGGCGGAATTTTCGCCTTTATTCAAACCCATGCTAAGCCCCACTTTCTGCAAAACCATATCAGCCAGGATATCGAGTAATTGCGGGCCCACCCATCCGCTTATGCCCGCTATAACATAAGTCAGGCTGGATGTGAAACCGAAATTAACGGATATAAAATGCGCCATTACGCCTGAAAAAGCAGCTACCAAACATCCGGATACCATGCCCGCGAATTGTACTGCTGTCTTTTCTTTCTGGCTCAGCAAACGCGCAAGCGCGCCAAACGCGGCCAGCAGCGCGGTTATAAATATTTGAATGGCATTTTCGTCCATCAGTTCGGCTGCCTCCATTTTTCTCCCTTACGGGAATTAAATATATAGCCGAGATAGCATAACAGAACGACAAAAGCCGTATTCATGATAAAGGTTACCGACAGTTCAATTATCATGCTTGTGGTGAGCCATCCCGCCGGGTTTATTGTCAGGCTGTCCGCGCTGACGCTGAGCGCTACCAAATAACGTTGATCAGCCGTCCATTTGTAATAAACGGACGAGCCGCCTTCCTGCGAATTGCTTTTAGCATCCGGCAGATTTGTCCATCCTGACTGATTGCTGGTAACGGTATACTTAAACTCATAAAACTGCGTAGGATCTGACGCTTGAAACCGTGGGTCAACATAGCTGTTGACCAGTAAGTTTAAATCCTGATCATAGATTGCAGCATACAGGCTGTTCTTGTCATTGATATTTGCTATTACCGCTCCCAGAATATTGACAATATCGTCTATACTCCAGATTTTCCCCTGCTGCCCGCTTTTATCGACCATATATATCAAATGATCGACTTCCGCCTGTAACGAATTCTTTTTATCATCCAGCAATTCCTTATTCAGTTTTGTTATCGACGATAGATTGAGTATCGCGAATATGACCAGTAAGGCGATAGGCACAAGGAACAGATATTTCATTTTACCGTTAAAAATTGCATTCATATTATCCTCCCGTTATAATGTCATTAAATTCAGCTTAGCGTATAGGGCCGCATATGAATGCGAAAGCGCATCTGTCTGCCATGAAATTTTAGTTCTATATTTTTCAGCCCTGTTCAATCGGCATTTGCGTTCATTAACGGGCTTTTACAAATTTATAATAAAAATTATACAGAAAAGACGCCACCTCTTCGCGCGTCGTATTATCTTTCGGCCTCGTGCCGTCATTCAGGCCGTTGAGTTTTGCCCAGGCCCACGCGTCGGCCGCCCAGGACGAAGGCGTATTGTTATTCGCTGGGGCTGCTGGGGCCGCGGGGGCCGTCGGGGCCTTCGGGGCCGCGGGAGCCGCAGGGGCTATAGGGGCTGCAGGAGCCGCCTGTTTTCCGGTTAATATATTATATTTCGTTTTAATCTTATTTTTCAGCACGTTCCATTCGTCAGGCTTATTGACGTAATATAACGGGCAAAGCTTACCGCAGACGTCATAATGCCTGTATACCGCCTTATCGGGATCCAGATAGAAGCGTTTGCATAAATCCGCGGTCAATTCAACCAGGCTGTTGACAGTATAATCATTGAACTTTCCGTCCGCATTGGGATGGCAGCATTCGATGCCTATCAGCGTAGAATTATTCGTTCTTGCCATAGCGTCCCATTTCGGGCCGAAAGACTTCCCGGCGTGGGCGGCGCATTCGGTATCCGGCACGCATCGGATTATCTCCCCGTTTAATCCGATTACATAATGGGCCGAAACGCCCGCGCCCCCGGTCTCGAAATAATTCCGGTTGCCCAGCGCGCTGGAGCCCGGGTTTGCCACATAGTGTACGACAACGCCCTTCGGAACCATGCTTACCCCGTTTCGCCCGTGAATCGCGCCTTTTGTCAGCAGGCGATCTTCAATATTCACGTATTTTTCCTCCTTTAAATTGTGTCCGAGTGAATATGAGCCATTCAGAAGCTGCCCATTGTTTGTCCGGAGGACAACTTCTACTACATACTATGACAACCTAACAAAAATGTTCTAAAGCCGGATTACTGTAAATGTACAATATTGTTAAGGCAAAAATGGGAAAGCCCCGCCGCATGGCAGGGCTTTCCCATTAATATTCTTTAATACTCTTCATCGTCATAATCCTGATCTTCGGCGGCGTCGACCTCTATGCACTGATATGCCTGCATACCGGTGCCCGCGGGGATCAACTTGCCGATTATCACATTTTCCTTCAATCCGATTAACGGATCCACCTTCCCTTTAATAGCCGCCTCGGTCAGCACGCGCGTGGTTTCCTGGAACGACGCGGCCGAAAGGAACGAATCCGTGGCCAGGGAGGCTTTGGTAATGCCCAGCAGCACCCGCGAACCTGTGGCCGGCGTAAGCCCCTGCATCTCCAGCTGTTCGTTTATGTCTTCAAATTCCAGCCAATCCACCAGGCTGCCTGGCAGGAAACCGGAATCGCCGTTCTCATCTATCCTGACGCGCTTAAGCATCTGGCGGACGATTACCTCAATGTGTTTGTCGTTGATATCCACGCCCTGCAGCCGGTAAACGCGCTGAACCTCCTGCAGCATATAATCCTGTACGCCGCGCAGGCCCTTTATTTTCAGGATGTCATGCGGGTATACGCTGCCTTCGGTCAACTCGTCGCCGGCTTCCACCAGGGCGCCGGGCAATACCTTAATGCGCGAGCCGTATGGGATCAGATAGTCATGGCTTTCGCCCGTATCCTCATTGGTAATGATGACCTCGCGTTTCTTTTTGGTGTCGTTGACGGCCGCGCGGCCAGCGGTCTCCGCGATAATAGCCAGGCCTTTGGGCTTGCGCGCCTCAAACAGCTCTTCCACGCGCGGAAGGCCCTGTGTAATATCCTCGTTGCTCGCGATGCCCCCCGTGTGGAATGTGCGCATGGTCAGCTGCGTGCCCGGCTCACCGATGGATTGCGCCGCGATAATGCCCACGGATTCGCCGATGCGCACAATGCGGCCGGAGGCCATGTTCGCGCCGTAGCATTTGGAACACAGCCCGATGCGTGAACGGCAGGTCAGCACCGTACGGATATGCACTTTTTCTATGCCGCGCTTTTCAATTTCCTCAGCCTGATCGGGCGTGATCAGCGTATCGGCGGGCACTATGGCCTCGCCCGTCCCCGGATCGGCAATATCGTCAATGGACCAGCGGCCCCTCACACGATCCTGAAGCGATTCGATAGAGCCGCTTATCAGATCCGTAAACGCGCCGACCCACATGCCGGGTTTTTGAGTATCCTCGCCCACGCAGTCCCATTCGCGTATAATAATATCCTGCGAAACGTCGACCAGGCGGCGCGTCAGGTAACCGGAGTCCGCAGTGCGCAGGGCTGTGTCGGACAAGCCTTTGCGCGCGCCATGCGCCGATATGAAATATTCCAGAACAGACAGCCCTTCACGGAAATTGGACTTAATGGGCAGTTCCAGTATACCGCCCGACGGGCTGGCCATCAGCCCCCGCATGCCCGCAAGCTGGCGGATTTGGTTATTGGAACCGCGCGCGCCGGAGTTGGACATCATATATATATTGTTATAGCGCCCAAGCCCGGCTATCAGGGCGCCGGCTATCTTTTCATTGGTGTCGTTCCAGGCGTTGATAACCTTGTTATGGCGTTCCTCTTCGGTCATCATGCCGCGGCGGTACATGCGCGTAATCTGATCGACCATGCGTTCCGCGTCGGCAATCATGCTTTGTTTTTCCGTGGGTATCTCCATGTCCGATACGGAAACCGTCAGCGCGCCCTGCGTCGAATATTTGAAGCCCAGGTTTTTTATATTGTCTAAAACAACGGCGGTATCCGTCGATCCGTATTTGTTGATACAACGGTTAATGATGCCCCCCAGGGCCTTGCGATCCGTAAGGAAGTTAATCTCGTACAGGAATCTGTTTTCGGATACGGTACGATCCACAAAACCGATATCCTGCGGGATAACCTGGTTTAGTATTATACGGCCTACCGTCGTGTCCACTATGCGGCTGAGCATTTCGCCGTCAATATCCAGGGTCCTGCGGACGCGAATCTTCGCGTGAAGGCTGATTACATGATTGTCATACGCCAGTATGGCTTCCTGCTCATCCATAAAGATCTTGCCCTCGCCCGGTTCGCCGTCCTTATCCAGGGTCAGGTAATAAATGCCCAAAACCATATCCTGTGTGGGCACCGTTACCGGCGCGCCGTCGGACGGCTTCAGCAGGTTATTGGGGGACAGCAGCAAAAACCGGCATTCAGCCTGCGCCTCTACGGACAGGGGTACGTGCACGGCCATTTGATCGCCGTCGAAATCGGCGTTGTAAGCCACGCATACCAGAGGGTGCAGCTTGATGGCCCGGCCGTCCACCAGCACGGGCTCAAAAGCCTGGATGCCCAGGCGGTGAAGCGTCGGAGCGCGGTTCAGCATTACGGGATGCTCTTTTATTACGTCTTCCAGGGCGTCCCACACTTCGGGCTGCAGCCGCTCAACCATTCGTTTGGCTGATTTGATATTATGCGCCAGGTTGGACTGCACCAGTTTTTTCATAACAAACGGTTTAAACAGCTCAATGGCCATTTCCCGCGGCAGCCCGCACTGATATATCTTCAGGCCCGGGCCGACCACTATAACCGAACGGCCGGAGTAATCCACGCGTTTGCCCAGCAGGTTCTGGCGGAACCGGCCCTGTTTGCCCTTTAACAGATCGGACAGGGATTTCAGCGCGCGGTTTCCCGGGCCCGTAACGGGCCGGCCCCTGCGGCCGTTGTCTATCAGCGCGTCCACGGCTTCCTGAAGCATACGTTTTTCGTTGCGCACAATGATGTCCGGCGCGCCCAGATCCAACAGGCGTTTTAACCGGTTATTCCGGTTTATGACGCGCCTGTACAGGTCGTTCAAATCGGAAGTGGCGAACCGGCCGCCGTCCAGCTGCACCATCGGGCGCAGATCCGGGGGGATGACCGGTATGGCGTCCAGTATCATCCACTCGGGCTTATTGCCGGACAGTCGGAACGACTCGATAACTTCCAGCTTCTTGATATATCTGACGCGCTTTTGGCCTGCCGCGTCTTTCAGCGCGTTTTTGAGTTCGGCGGACTCCTTTTCCACGTCTATGGCCTGAAGCAGTTCCTTTATGGCCTCGGCGCCCATGCTCACGCGGAACGTATTGCCGTACTTATCGATAGCGTCGCGGTATTCTTTCTCGGTCAGCAGTTGCTTTTGCTGCAGGCCGGTGACATTGACGTTTCCCGGATCCATGACTATATATGAAGCGAAGTACAGCACTTTTTCCAGCGACCGCGGCGACATGCCCAAAATAATGCCCATACGGCTGGGTATGCCCCGGAAATACCAGATATGCGAAACCGGGGCGGCCAGTTCTATATGCCCCATCCGCTCGCGCCGGACCTTTGACTTGGTGACTTCCACGCCGCACCTGTCGCATACCACGCCTTTGTAGCGTATGCGCTTGTACTTGCCGCAGTGGCATTCCCAGTCTTTCTGAGGGCCGAATATGCGCTCGCAGAACAGGCCGTCGCGTTCCGGCTTTAAGGTCCTGTAGTTTATTGTTTCGGGCTTTTTTACCTCGCCCCGCGACCACTCGCGGATTTTCTCAGGCGACGCCAAACCTATTTTGATCGAATCGAACGCTATGGCTTGGTCATTGTTTTGTGACGGCATTAAGCTATTCCTCCAGATCCTTATACCTGCTTATATCGTCGGATAAAACCCCTTCCGGCAATTCGTCCGGATCAATGAAGAAATCCGGATCCGGCTCGCTTAAAAGCTCATCTTCGTCAAAATCCACGTTCTCCGTAAAATCATCGGGCAGTTCCTCGTCCGGCATATCGGGTATTTCCTCTTCCTTATCAATAACGTCGGCGTCCTGTTCGTACGAATCCGGGCCCTCGCCGTCCATATAATCATCCTCGGCTTCGGGCAGTTCGTCTTCCTCTTCATAAACCGGGCGCGTACGCTTCGCCGCCGGCCGTATTTTAGGCGCGCCCTTCCGGATATAGCCTTTGTCCATATCGTCGTCCGGTTCGGCGCCCTCGAGGTTAACCGACAAATCGTCGTAATCGTCCACGGACTCTTTCATCTCCACTTCCGTGGAATCGGCCAGCAGCACGCGAACGTCCAGCGTCAGCGCCTGAAGCTCTTTTAAAAGCACCCTGAATGATTCGGGCACGCCGGGCTCGGGGATGTTTTCCCCTTTGACAATGGCCTCATACGTCTTGACGCGGCCTACGATATCGTCAGACTTAACGGTGAGTATCTCCTGCAGGGTATACGAAGCGCCGTAAGCCTCCAGCGCCCACACCTCCATTTCGCCGAAGCGCTGGCCGCCGAACTGGGCCTTGCCGCCCAGCGGCTGCTGCGTAACCAGCGAATACGGGCCGGTGCTGCGGGCGTGTATCTTGTCGTCCACCAGATGGTGCAGTTTCAGATAATGCATATACCCCACGGTAACGGGGTTATCAAAATATTCGCCCGTCCGCCCGTCGCGCAGGCGGATCTTGCCGTCGCGGCTGAACGGCACGCCCTTCCACTCGCCGCGGTGCTCGCGGTTCTCATCCAATTGCCGGAATATATCTTCGTCCAGTATATCCTGCCATTTTTCGGCAAATTCGAGCGCGCGCATATTTACGTAGTCGTTTGCCAGTTCCAGCGTATCCATAATATCCACTTCATTGGCGCCGTCGAATACGGGCGTGGCCACCTTCCACCCCAGCGCCTTGGCTGCAAGGCCCAGGTGGACTTCCAGCACCTGCCCGATGTTCATCCGGGAAGGCACGCCCAGCGGGTTAAGCACAATGTCCAGCGGGCGGCCGTTCGGTAAGAACGGCATATCCTCCACGGGCAGCACCCTGGAGATAACGCCCTTGTTCCCGTGGCGGCCCGCCATCTTGTCGCCTACGGAGATTTTGCGCTTTTGAGCTATATACACGCGCACCTGTTTGTTTACGCCCGGCGGCAGTTCGTCTTTATTTTCGCGGGTAAAGATCTTTACGTCGACAATAATGCCGCTTTCGCCGTGGGGCACGCGCAGGGACGTATCGCGCACTTCGCGCGCCTTTTCGCCGAATATGGCGCGCAGCAGGCGTTCCTCGGCCGTCAGTTCGGTCTCGCCCTTCGGCGTGACCTTGCCGACCAGTATGTCGTTTGGCTGAACCTCGGCCCCGATGCGGATAATGCCTTCCTCGTCCAGATCCTTCAGCGCGTCGTCGCCGATATTGGGGATATCGCGGGTAATCTCCTCGGGCCCCAGTTTGGTGTCGCGCGCTTCGGCCTCAAATTCCTCTATATGAACGGATGTATACACATCCTCTTCCACCAGTTTTTCGCTCAGTAAGATTGCGTCTTCATAATTATAGCCTTCCCAGGACATAAACCCGATCAGCGGGTTTTTGCCCAAGGCCAGTTCGCCGTGATCGGTGGAAGGCCCGTCGGCTATTATCTCGCCCTGCCTGACCGCCTGCCCTTTATCCACAAGCGGGCGCTGGTTTATGCAAGTCCCCTGGTTGGAGCGCATAAACTTAGTCAGGCGGTAATTGTCCTTTTCACCGGAATCATTCAGCACCGTGATGTGATCCGCGGAAACACTTTCTATAACGCCGTCGTTTCTGACTATTATTGCGACGCCCGAATCCCTGGCAGTCTTATACTCCATGCCCGTCCCGACAATCGGCGACGCGGTAGTCAGCAGGGGCACTGCCTGACGCTGCATATTCGAGCCCATCAGTGCCCGCGTAACATCGTCATTTTCCAGGAACGGAACCAGCGCCGTCGCGACGGATACGATCTGTTTGGGCGAAACGTCCATCAGGTCGATCTTTTCGCGGTCGACTTCCAGGATATCTTCACGGAACCGGCCCGACACCTTTTTGTGAATAAAATGGCCGTCGTCGTCCAGGGGCTCGTTTGCCTGGGCCACCGTGTAGTTTTCTTCCTCATCGGCTGTCAAATAAATAAATTCATTGGTAACGCGGGGTTCACGGCCGAAATGCTCCACAACGCGGTACGGCGCCTCAATAAAGCCGTATTCGTTGATACGGGCAAAGGTCGATAACGAATTGATAAGGCCGATGTTCGGCCCCTCGGGGGTTTCGATGGGGCACATGCGCCCGTAATGGGAACTGTGCACGTCGCGGACCTCAAACCCGGCCCTGTCGCGGGATAAGCCTCCGGGGCCCAATGCGGACAATCTTCGTTTATGGGACAATTCGTCGAGGGGATTGGTTTGACCCATGAATTGGGATAACTGGGAACTGCCGAAAAACTCTTTAATAGCCGCGGTAACCGGCCGGATGTTGATCAGCGCCTGCGGCGTAACAATATCCATATCCTGTACCGTCATGCGCTCGCGCACCACGCGTTCCATGCGGGCCAGGCCGATCCGGAATTGATTCTGCAGCAGCTCGCCTACCGCGCGTATGCGCCGGTTGCCCAAATGATCGATATCGTCCTTGCTGCCTATGCCGAAATCCAAATGGCATACATAGTTTATAGACGCCGTTATGTCTTCCACGGTGATATATTTCGGAACCAGGCGGCTGATATTGTTCTTAACGGCAAGCGCCAGTTCGTCCGCGTTTTCGCTGCTTTCCAGCAGTTCGCGCAGCACGGGGTAATACACCCTTTCCTTTATTCCGAACTGCTTGGCGCTCAGGCCGTATTTCTCCAGGTATACGTCTATGTTAACGGTTAAGTTGCTCAGAACCTTGACTTTTCTGTCCTCAAGCTTAATCAGGACCGACGGGGCGCCGGAATCCTGAATGGCGTCGGCTAAATCCAGGCTTACCTCCGCGCCCGCGTCGGCGATAACCTCGCCGGTCAGCGGGTTTACCGCGGGCTCCGCCAGCGTAAAGCCTTTTATAATGTTCCTGAAAGCCAGTTTTTTATTGTATTTATAGCGGCCTACCCGCGCCAGATCATAACGCTTGGGATCAAAAAACATGCTTTTCAACAGCGATTCGGAACTCTCGATTGTGGGCGGCTCGCCGGGGCGGATACGCTTATATATCTCAATAAGGCCTTCCTGCGCCGATTTGGCTATGTCTTTTTCTATGGTAGCCAATATCTTGGGCTCTTCCCCGAACAACTCAATTATTTCGGCGTCCGTGCCTATGCCCAAAGAGCGGATCAAAACCGTAACGGGCACTTTTCTGGTCCGATCCACGCGCACATAGAATATGTCGTTGGAATCGGTCTCATACTCGAGCCATGCGCCGCGGTTCGGGATTACCTGCGACGCGATAAGCTGTTTGCCCATTTTGTCAAAGTCAATCGTATAGTAAATGCCCGGCGAACGCATCAGCTGGCTAACGATAACGCGTTCGGCCCCGTTGATAACAAAAGTGCCGTTATCCGTCATGAGCGGGAAATTGCCCATGAAGATATCCTGCTCCTTTATTTCGACGACCTCTTTATTCCGCAAACGGCACTTTACGTGCATCGGCGCTTCATAAGTGGCGTCGCGCTCCTTGCATTCGTCAATGCTGTACTTGGGCCTGCTGTCCAGATCAAAGCCGATAAACTCCAAAACCAGGTTGCCGCTGTAATCCGTTATGGGTGACACATCTTGAAATACTTCCTTCAGACCTTCATCCAAAAACCAGTGATAGCTGTCTTTCTGCACCTCAATCAAGTCCGGCATTTCGAGCACTTCGTTGATCCGCGAATAGGAGATACGCGTTTCATTACCCATCGGAACCGGCTTAATCCTGTTTTTTACCAAAGTACAATCACCCCTAATGAAAGTCATAAACAGATAAGGAAAATGTTACTCTCGGAATGGAAAAAAATTTATGTTGATTTGTGTAATCAGATATGTTATAATATATAAAATAGGTATATATCTCCAATTGCAATGCAGTATATAATATTATCAATTTGTTCAAGCATTGTCAAGTAAATTATTTTTGCTGTACAAGCGGCTGATAAAGAGGCGTGGGAGTGAGGCTTTGCGGAGCGGCGACGGCCACCTGTTTGAGCGCGAGGGCGGAAGCCCGAAGTGCGAGTTTGGCCGTCGCCGCGCAGCAATGCCTCACTTCCGCGCCGTAACCTTCGTGATCCGCTTGCACAGTACGAATTATTTTTGCAGCCGCAGGCAGGCTTCCAGCAGTTCGTTAATATTGGCCGCGCCAAGCACGCGGCAATTTTCAGGCCTTTTTAATCCCTTCAGGTTCGCCGACGGAATCACGCATTGTTTAAACCCTAATTTATTCGCCTCAGCAATTCTCTTGTCAGCCATATTCACAGCGCGCAGCTCGCCGGTCAGCCCTACCTCCCCAAACACCATTGTATACGGATCAGCCGCTTTATTTGTAAAACTTGACGCCGCGGCGGCAATAACAGCCGCGTCCAGCGAAGGTTCGCTCAATTTAACCCCGCCCGCTATATTTATATAGCAGTCAAACGCCCCGAGCCTTAAACCGGCCCGTTTTTCAAGCACTGCCAAAAGCATGACCGATCGGTTGAAATCCAGCCCGGTAGCCGTGCGGCGCGGCATATTAAAACTAGTGGCGCATACCAAGGCCTGCACTTCGGTGAGTATCGGGCGCGCGCCTTCCATGCTGCACGTCACCACAGAACCCGGCACATCCACGGGGCGCCCGGACAGCATATATTCAGACGGGTTTGAAATAGGCGCCAGGCCGTTTGCCTGCATTTCAAAAACGCCTATCTCGTTTGTGGATCCGAATCTGTTTTTTACCGCGCGGATAATCCGGTAGGTTTCCCGGCGTTCCCCTTCAAAATATAAAACCGTGTCCACCATGTGTTCCAGAACCCTGGGGCCGGCAATAGCGCCCTCTTTGGTCACATGCCCCACGACAAAAACAGAGACGCCCGATCCCTTTGCTATGCGCATAAGCGCCGCTGTGCAGGAACGCACCTGTGAAACGCTGCCGGGCGAGGCATCCGTTTCATCGCTGACAATGGTTTGTATGGAGTCGATAATTACCAGGTTTGGCTTTATAGCGCCGATTAGGCTTTCTATTTCCGGCATGCCGGTTTCGGCGGCCAGATACAGGTTTTTGGTGCTCACTTCCAGGCGGTCGGCGCGCAGTTTAATCTGCTGTGTGCTTTCCTCGCCCGATACATATAATATGATCTTTCCCAGAGCGCCCAGGTTCTGACAAATCTGCAGCAGCAGCGTAGATTTCCCGATACCCGGATCGCCGCCCAGGAGTATCAGCGAACCCTCCACTATGCCGCCGCTCAGTATGACGTCCAGTTCCGACAGCCCGGTGGGCGTCCGGCTTTCCTGCAGCGGGGTTACGTCCGCAAGCGTGACGGCTTTTTTTAGGTGCGCGGGCGGTTTTTTTACATTTTCGGCCGGCGCGGCTTCCGCCTGCTCCAGCGTGCTGAACGCGCCGCATGACGGGCAGCGGCCCAGCCATCTGCCGGTTTCGTAGCCGCAGTCGCGGCAGACATAGATTATTCTGGCTTTAGCCATTTGTTCCCCCTAAATCTTCATACCGCAAGGAGTGAATCTTATATAAACAGAATTTACATAAATGTTATTGCTATGTTGTGTATATTAGGCGCCTTCTTATATGTTTTTCAATACAGGGCTGAATCGGCGCATGAGATATCGAAGCCCGTGATTGCCGCCGCTTCCGATTATACCGCGGCGCCGGCATTTACGCCGGCTCCCGCGGATTCACCGGCGCCGGCGGTCTCTCCAACGCCGGCGCCGGCGGACACGCTGACGCCGACGCCATCTTTACACGCTAATGTGCTGATAGATCCGGGGCACGGCGGCGATGATTACGGCGCCGAGGTAGAATCATTGGGCTTAAACGAAAAGACCATTAATATGACCATCGCCTTAAAACTCTATAACCTGCTGCAGCAGGATGCCGGAAAAGTTCATGCCTATATGACGCGTTTCGATGAAACCACCGTATCCAGGCCGGATCGCGCTGCTATGGCCAACGCTTCCTATGATTTTATGGTATCCATACACTGTAATACGTGCGGCGTCAGTACGGCTCACGGTGTGTCCGTATATTATCTAACGCATGAAGGCATAGACAAGCCGTTTACCAGCAAAGAACTGGCTGCTGCCCTGCAAAACAGCGTCGTTGCGGCTACAGGCGCGCATGACAGGGGCATTGTCGGCGATAGCGATCTGTATCT
>JGI20166J26741_10102226_pt1 | contig 17282 bp, 14 predicted proteins | sample TergutCu122P5_FD_26741 | JGI IMG/M metagenome (IMG submission 26741)
ACGGAACAGGTAAAGATTTGATAGCAAGAGCGATCTATCATCATTCTCCCCGAGCCGGAAAAGTTTTTGTCAGCATCGATTTGGGAACTATTCCCGATTCACTGTTTGAAAGCGAATTGTTCGGTTATGAAAAAGGCGCTTTTACCGATGCAAAGAAAGAAAAACCGGGACGAATGGAAGCCGCGTCCGGCGGCACTTTATTTTTGGATGAAATTGCAAATCTTTCCCTTACAATGCAAGCTAAAATATTGACCGCTATCGAGAAACGAATGATTTCAAGATTAGGTTCCAATCAAACTATACCGGTAGATGTGCGATTGATATGCGCGACCAATTCGGATATTTATCAAGAAGTGGAAAAAGGAAATTTCCGTCAGGATTTGCTGTACCGCATCAACACCATTGAAATACATGTCCCACCACTCCGCGAACGAGGAAATGATATTCTTTTGTTGACAGAATATTTTATACAAAAATTCAACGGTAAATATAAAAAACAAATCAAGGGTATTACGGCGGATGCAAAAACCAAGTTAGGAAATTATAATTGGCCGGGAAATGTACGGGAATTACAGAATGCCGTAGAACGGGCGGTTATTTTATCGACAGGTAACAAACTGAGCGCTATGGATTTCATACTGCAATCAGCTGAATTAAGAAAGAAACATGAAACCGAATTGCTGAATCTGGAACAGATTGAACAGGAAACTATCGAGAGAGCCTTGAAACGCAGCTATGGAAACTTGAATAAAGCGGCTGAATTACTTGGAATTACCCGCTTTGCTCTTTATAGAAAAATGAAAAAATGAAAAAATATTATCTTGCATTGGCAAAGCGGTTGATTCCGCTTGTTATTTCTTTTCTATTATCCGGTTTTTTATTTGCTATTCGGTGGTATAATTCGGCGCTGATTGTTCTTGGAGTCGGCTGTTGGTTTATTTATACAACTATCAGCTTTTTAAAGCGAACCGGTAAGGATGCTAAGCGACTCATTGATGCTATTCAATTTTCCGAATTTAATATTACATTCCGAAATTTTGCCGATAAAGGATTATTTCCCGAATTGATTCCGCAAATGGAAAAGGCGATTTCGCGTTTCAATGAAAAGATTCAGCAGACCGAAGGAGAACATCAATTTTACGATACCTTATTGAACCGGATTGATTCATCTCTGTTAGTTATCAGTAAAACCAATGAAATAGAATGGATTAATAAAGCGGCATTGGATGAATTTGGTAAGCCGCAACCTCGCAGGCTTGCAGATTTAGCTGCTATTTCTCACGAATTGCACGAGGTATTGGAAAAAATTGTTCCGGGAGAAACTAAAATTATCAAAATAAAAAAAGAAGACTATACCCATCAACTGGCTGCCACAGCTATCTTTTTCAATTCGAGAGGAAGAGAGTTGAAATTAATCAGCCTGAAAAACATTCAGTCCGTTTTGGAAGAAAGCGAAAGCGATGCGTGGAAAAAAATTATCCGGGTGCTGACGCATGAAATGATGAATTCTATTACGCCCATTATTTCGCTTGCGGAAACTTTTTCAGAACAAGATTCGGCGAGCGAAAACAATTACGAACTGATGAGCAAGGCAATGCAAACCATTCATCGTCGCAGCAAGGGCTTGGTTGAATTTGTCGATAATTACCGGAAATTGACCCGTATCCCCGCGCCGGTGATGGATTCTTTCAGCGCTACGGAGATGATGAACGATATAAACGATTTGTTGAGGGCGGACGGAATCCGGTTTTCATACGAAATCCATCCGGAAAACATGACTCTTTTTGCCGACCGGACACAAATCGAGCAAGTGTTGATTAATCTCATAAAAAACGCAGGAGAAGCCTCCGCCCGAACACAATCTCCTGAAATAAAAGTTCGTATATATAAAAATGAATATCAAAGACCGGTAATAATCGTATCCGATAACGGTTGCGGAATACTTCCAGACGTGCTGGATAAAATATTTGTTCCGTTTTTCACCACTAAAACCGGAGGTTCGGGTATCGGACTCAGCATTTGCAGGCAAATCATGGTTTCGCATGGAGGAAATATTACCGTGGAATCGGAAACGGGTAAAGGAACACGGGTTGTTTTGAATTTGTAATCTTTATGTTTTGGGTTCTAAAGTAATTATTGGCACTAACATTTCTTCCAAAGAAATACCGCCATGTTGGAACGTATTCATGTAATATTGAACGTAATAATTGTAATTATTTGGATAGGCGAAGAAGTCGCTATTCAAAGCGAAAATATACCTCGTACTGATATTAGGAGACGGAAGCCCTGCTGCTTCAGGATTTTTGATCTCAAAAATTTCTTTGGGATTGTAAGCCAAGTTCTTACCTAATTTATACCGCAGATTGGTATTGGTGTTTTTATCGCCAACCACTTTAACCGGTTCTGTTACGCGAATGGTACCGTGGTCGGTTGTGAGAATGATTTTTCTCCCTTTTTCGGAAATTTTCTTAAAAAGCTCGAGTGTTGTGGAATGTCTGAACCATGAGCGGGTCAAGGAACGATAAGCCGCTTCGGTAGAGGCCAATTCGCGTACCATTTTCGACTCGGTGCGAGCATGCGAAAGCATATCCACAAAGTTCAGAACGATGACATTCAACTGATAATTATCCAATTGGTTGAAGTTTTGTAATATTTTTTCACCGTAAGTCGAATCATTTATTTTGTTGTAGGAAAAAGTATATTTCTTCCGAAATCGCTCGATTTGCGTTTTAATCAGAGGCGACTCGTTCAGATTTTTACCTTCTTCCGATTCTTCGTCCACCCAAAGTTCGGGAAACATTTTTTCAATCTGTGCCGGCATCAGTCCGGAAAAAATGGCATTCCGCGCATATTGCGTTGCCGTGGGTAAAATTGTATAATATAAATCTTCGTTGAAGGTGAAAAAATCGGACAACATGTCTTTGATTTCCCGCCATTGGTCTAATCGGAAATTATCAATCAAAATGAAAAACAGACTCTCGTTGTTGTCAAGTAATGGGAATAGTTTGGTTTTGAAAATATCGGGACTCATTAGTGGCCGTTTGCTTGGGTCGGAAATCCATGATACATAATTATTTTTTACAAATTTGCCGAAAAGCCGGTTTGCTTCTTCTTTTTGCATACGAAGTAAGTCAAGCATCCCAGGTTGCGAATCTCCCAATTCCAAATCCCAGTAAACTAATTTTTTATAAACTTCTTTCCAATCTTCGATGGTGAACGAATCGTTAATTTGCATACCGATTTTGGTAAAATCCTGTTGGTAACTCGAAGTTGTGGTTTGAATGATGATTTCGTTTTTATGCAAATTTTTCTTGATGGAAAGAAGGATTTGATTCGGATTGACGGGCTTAATCAGATAATCCGCGATTTTACTTCCAATGGCTTGATTCATAATCCCTTCATCCTCACTTTTGGTAATCATTACAACAGGCGTTTCGGGATTGATTTCCTTAATGATCGCCAGGGTTTCCAAGCCGCTCAAACCGGGCATATTCTCGTCTAAAAAGATGAGGTCGAAAGTTTGTTCGCTGCAGTTGTCAATGGCGTCTTGGCCGCTGCAAACGGTAACGACTTCAAAACCTTTCTCTTCCAAAAACAGGATGTGAGGTTTCAAGAGATCAATCTCATCATCTGCCCATAACAGTTTATCTTTTTTCATTTCTAATAATAAGCCACTTGTACGTACATTACAAAAGATGCGCTATAACATGATTATTACTGATATAACGGACTAAATAGATTAATCCGTCCTTTTTTTCATACAATATTTGTGATAATTCATGAAGATATTGACGTACTTCTGGTAGTACTAAAACTCTCATTTTTTCTCTTTTTTGAAAATTGCCCGCAAATCTTCTTTAACCCCTACCAATAACTCACTCATTGTAATTGCCCTTGCAAGATCTTCATCAGGCATGAGAATATATTCTTCACTAATAACCGTATCATCTTCTGTTATTGGCAAAATTTTATATTTGTTATGACCTCTTTGTAATAAAAGCTCCATACCGCTGTCTATCTGATCAAGATAGTTTTTTTGATTTTGTCTAAATTCTCTTGTACTAACAACTAACATGATTTTCTATTTTTTTTATTGTATCAAATTAATACAAAAATACAACTTTTTTTTATTCAACCAAAACAAAAAACAACTGGATAGTCCAAAATTTTCATTTCTTCTTCGCCTTCCTCTCCGCCTCTTTCTGTTTCAGCGCTTCCGCCCGCGCTTTTTCTTTCTCTTTCAGCGCTTCTTTGCGCGCCGCTTCTTTTTCCTTCTGTTCTTTCTCCTTTAGTTTCTGTTGCTCTTTGAGTTTCTTTGCCTTTTCCTGACTGTCTAATTTCCGCTGTTTTTCTTTTTCTTTTTGCTGTTCTTTTTTCTGCTTTACCGCCTCTTTCCGTGCATCCTCTTTTTCTTTTACCGCATTTTTCTTGTCGATTTCCAGTTGCTTCTTTTCATTTGCTTTTAGTTTAGCCAAATCGGCTTCCTGCTTCTTTTGCATTTTCATTATGGAGTCAGTCTCCGCTTGCTGTTTTTTTAGCAGGGCTTTTTGTTCTATATCTTTCTGTTTAGCCAATTCACGATCAGCTTTATCTTTTACAGCCTGTTCTTTTTTCTTTTGTTTCTCTAACGCTTTTTCCTCCTGTTCCTTTTGTTTGGCATATTCGTCGATGGCATTGGAAGGCGTACTTTTCTTCTTGAATAAATTCAAAATGCCGCGAATCGGGTCGGAAGCAATTTTGTTATAAGTTTTCTCCAAGTTATCTACTTTTTCGGTCGCTTCATTGTAACCATTGTCAATGGCTTCGTCGTATTTATCCGGCGTAATTTTTTGTAATTTAGCCGAATCAATTACAGTTGCAAAAACCGAGTCCGTATGCGTTACCGGAATTGAGTCGAGAGAAGTGGTTGCTACCGGAATTTCTTTTTTCGATTCTTCAATCACTGCTGCTGCTTTTTGAGTTGCCTCTTCCTCTGCTTTTGCCTTTTCCTCAACTTTTATTTCATCTTCTGCTTTTTCCGATTTCCATTGTTCAATCAGAACTTCGTTACCTTGCCCGAAATGTTCTTCAAAGAAGAGCATATAGTCGCTCAGGCTTTTCCCTTTCAGCAAAGTCGTATAATTGTCTGCTGAAATCGGCACTGTAATAACGGCTTTATTCAAATCCTTGGCATAACCCGAAGGTTGATTAATCATCCTGAAATACTGCATTACTTCGGGCAAATTATTGAACCCGCTTATTTCCAACATACTGACTTCGTTATTGACTTCTGTTTTCTGCAGGCCGAAATCATTGACCATGAAATTACCGAAATTGAAACTTGCCACGGTATATAACATCATATTTTCATTGATGCTTCCTTTCGGATAAACAAGGAGCAGTTTGTACGGCGTATTTATACTATCGGTGAAAACCAGTGCAGAATCGGCAACTACATCGCCTGCGGAACCAAATCGCATGTTGAATAATCCGCTCCTCGCCAAGGAATTATCGCCCGTTCCGAGGAGTAATCCTCTCTGGAATCCTTTCATAATGTCGCCGGCCAAAATAGAGACATCTTCTTTAGGATATTTGTCAATCAATTGTTTCAACAACACTTTAAACGTATCTGCCTCATTGGTCTGCACAAAACTCAAAGCATTCAGGAACATGAATTTAGGCATCAATTTAGATTCATTATATTTGGTTGAAACTTCGTTATATACTTTACGGATAGCCATGGGATTCCCATCTAAATAATTATTGTAAACATTTTGATACAGAGAATCTTGTATCACATTCATCATCTTTTGGTCGTATTCGTAATTCGGATCAGCCATTGCCAAAGCTAAATTACTGTCGGGAAATTCCGCCCGGATTTTGGACTTGTAAAGATTAGCCATCTCCATATTGCCTTGTTTCCAGTAAATCAAGTAGATATGATGATAAGCGTCCAATTTGTTCTCGTTGTCGGGATAACGGGTATTGAGTTCGTCGAATGTTTCCAACGCCAGATTGTCATCTTCAAGCAGATCCTTATAAATCACAGCCATATTATATAATCCATCGGCAATAATAAGGTTGGCGGCTGCAATTTCTTCATCCGTTACCGGAATCTGCTGCAAGTAGAATTGGGGATCATGCGGATCGGAAGAAAGCGGAACATCGCCTTTTTTGGTTGCTGTAGATTTTGTGCTATCAACAAGAGATGTACTATCCGGAGATACAATGGAGTCGTTCGCCATAGCCAAATCTCCGCCTTCAATCATATCCAACTGAGAATTTGCTTTGTTTCTTCTTCGCCAGTCATCTTCCAATTTTCGTACTCCCCATTTTTGCTGGAAAACATTTTTGCCGAGAGCTACAGCTTGTTGGTTGTAAAAATAAAATGATCCTTCCGACGAGGCGGGCGTCGGCATGACGGGTTGCATTGGCTGTTTGATTTTTGAATTCGCTTGTCGCTGAGCCTGCAAATCTGACTGTTGCGTCAGGTATTCATTCATTTCGGCTTTTTTCTTTTCCTCTTCTTCTTTTTTAATCAAATCGGCAATGATTTTTTTGACAACCACCAAGCGTTCTTCGTCCGTCATTTTGGAGAGTCGCAAAAGGCTGTCTTGCAATTGAACAGCTTCAAAATGAGTAACTAAGGCGTCTAAAACTTCCGAACGCTTGGATACGCGTGGATATGCTTCGTCTTGTTTCTTCAATTGAGTGAGTGCCTCCGAATAATTCGGCTGTGCTTCCACATATTTCTGCATATTGAAATAAATATCGCCTAACTTGATCTGATTCATTGCTTTGGCAATACCGGCCTGCGTACTTTTTTCCACGCCTAATTTATAGCTTTTGATGGCTTTGGTTGTATCGGGAACCGTCATGTAAATATTTCCCAAAGCATAATAAACTTGATCTAAATAATCTTTATTCTTCGAACTTTTGGCCATTCCCTCCAATTTCTTGCTCATTTTATTTATGTTGCCGCCCGGATAAACTTCCGTTTGACGAATGGCAGCGCTTAATTGAAGAATATAGGGTACACTCGCCCTTGAAACTTCCCCGAATATTTTGTATGCCAGATCTTTTTGACCGGTTAGTGTATATATTTGTCCCAAAAGATATTTTTCGCGGTTGCGCTGTAATTTGTTGTTCTCCGATTTTATGGCAATTTTCAGGTACGGAATCGCTTCCGCATATTGTTTTTGTTTAATTAAATAATCGGCATAAACAGTTGAAAACCAATCGGATTGATTTTTGGGCAATTGATTGCTGTTAATCTTCGACAGAATATTGTCGGCATCGTAATACCAACCCATTTCGTTATAACAGCGGGCTTTCCAGATTTTAGCAGGAATTGCAATTTCAGGTTGGGTTTCATACAAGCGTGAAATATAGGAAAACGAACTGGCAGCTTCTATAAAATCGCCATTGTAAAACTGCGATTTCGCCATCAACATCCAAGCGTTGTGAAGGAAAGGGTTATACTCTGTACGGCTCATAAATTCCTTATATTTCGGGTCGTTTCCTTTGCCTTGTTTTCGTTCGGGTTTGGTTTGAATCGAATGCATTTTAATAGCTTTCACAGCTTTTTCGATAGCTTTATTGAATGGACCTCCGGTTTGTGTTTTTTCTTTTGGGAGCGCCGAAACCGGATACATTAAAATCATATCCGAATAATTTTCCTGATAATTATCCAATTGATTTTTATATGCTTCCTTAAAAGCCTCATTTCCATTAAAATACACATTGAAACGTGTATTAAACGAATGATACCACCTTGTCCCGCCTGTGTTCTTGGTCGATGTACAAGATGCAAGCAGGATAAGAGACACAGTGAAAATAAGGTATCGTACTTTCATTTACTATTGGCAAGTTATGCTTATTTAAACAAATTTTCAGACGATTTATTGCTTTTTCAGCGCTTAAAACAAGCTAAATGTTCAATTTGTTTTATGAAAGTTATGCCTCACAACCAATTTACAAAATAAGAACAGGATAATCTGTACAAAAATAATTGCTGCTCCGGAAGGAACATTTAAGTAATATGACAAAACAAGTCCTGAAAAACATCCGGCAAGTCCTAATAAAATTGAATAAATCATAATCCGGTTGAGGCGGGAAGTGAAAAGATTAGCAGTCATTTGCGGAACTGTCAGGAGCGACATCAGAAGCATGATACCAATCAAACGAATAGATGAAACAATGGTTACGGCAATGGCCAGCATCATCAAATGTTCAATGAGAGAAACCTTTACGCCTTGCGTTTTGGCAAATTCACCGTCGAAAGCCGTGTATAACACAGGCTTGTAAAACATCCACATAGCGATAACCAATAAAGCGGACAAAACTCCTGCAAACCAAATATCCGAAGTCGTAATTGTGAGAATGTTTCCAAATAAATAGGCCGAAATATTAGGTGCATAACCGGGAGTGAGAAAAATAAATATGACGCCTAAAGCCATTCCCAGCGCCCAAAAAACGGCAATCGCCGAATCTTCTCTCACGCCTTGTTTCCTCGACAGCCATTCAACGCCGAAAGCCGAAGCTATAGAAAAAAGTAAAGCTGAAAAAATCGGATTAAAGCCAAAATAGAATCCAAGTCCCAACCCGCCGAAAGACGCATGCGTAATTCCTCCACTGATGAAAACCAATCGTCGTGATACGATGTAAGCGCCCACGATTCCACACGCAATACATGTAAAAAGACTGCCTATCAGTGCATGTTGAAAAAACGTATGTTGTAGAAGGTCCAATTGTATTTGGGAAGTATTTATTTCTTCCCTGCGTTATTTACTTTATCAATAATATTCCTTGCTGCCTGATAATCTGCAAGTTGCTTCTTACTAAATGTAGATTTAATCTTTTCCATGGCGATAACTTTGTCTTGGAGTTGATTGGCAAGGGCACTAAATTTTGCAGGATCTTTTGTGATATTATTGAAAGATTCTGCGTATTCTTTGACAAAAGATTGGAAAGCTTTTACCGCTTCATCGGGTTTCACATCGGGAACTGTTGCCTGTACTGCCGCTTTGGTGGTGTCAGGTACTGCCGTTTTGGGAGCTTCAGTTTTAACGGCTTCTTTTACTTTATTCTCTTCCTTTTTCGCTCCGGAACATGCTGCAAATGACGTAAGTAATGCAACACCAAAAATAATCATACAAATCTTTTTCATACCAACTTTATTTTAGATTAATCAATGAATAATTACCGCAAATGTACTAATTATTTTCATTTCCAAAAACTTTTTTATCTAATTTTTCTGTCCATATTAGTATTTTATCCATTTTGCCAATTCCCGGTAAGTAGGTTTTTTCCCGTACATCAAGATGCCGACGCGATATATTTTTGCAACAACTTTTATAACAAAATATACGCTGCCGAATAACAATGCAATAGACAGCAACAATTCCCACCAACTTACTCCGTAAGGAATCCGAACCATCATCACAATCGGCGAAGTGAGAGGGAATAAAGAAGCCCAAAACGCCAAGGGACCATCAGGATTTTGTGCGCTGTAAATCCCTGTGTAAAGTGCAAATAAAATCAAGATGGTGATAGGCATCATGTATTGCTGGGCATCTTCCGGACTGTTGATAATCGCTCCGATTGCCGCAAAGAACGAAGAGTAAATCAGGTATCCTCCAATGAAAAACAGGATAAAAAACAGAACAAGTTCTGCAATATTGATGGTTCCTAATGAGGCGCTTATGTTTTGAAAAACGGTTGAATTGTTTAAAAAAACCAATCCTCCTGCCTGAACGCCAAGCAAAAGCAAAGCCCAAATACCAAATTGCGTCAGCCCGACCAAACCGATACCCACCAATTTCCCCATCATCAAATCGAACGGTTTAACGGAAGACACGATTACTTCTACAATCCGGTTGGTTTTTTCCTCCATCACGCCTTGCATTACTAAACTGCCGTAAATCATGATAAACATGTAAATCAGGACTGTAAAAATCATACCAATGGCGGATGCCATAGCGGACGAAGTTTTCGTTTCACTTCCGGCTTCCTCTCCCCATTTGACGGTTTTGAGGTCTAATTTGATTTTACTGTCATTGATGATTTGTTTGAGATTCGGAATATTGTATGATGCTAATTTTTTGTCGCTTAGATAAGTATTCAACGGTGAAGTGATGGCCGTTTCCGCGCTACCCACTACCGGTTTATCGGAATAAAGCGTAATTGCATCCGGATTTTTTAATAAATCGCCGCTGATCACTAAAGTTGCGTAAACCGGTTGCTCGGATTTTTTCCTAAATTCTTGAAATCCGGTTTTCGACTCAATAAATTGATATTGGTCGGTATTTTTCAATATGGGAAAATATTCTCCGGTTTCATCGATGACAACGATGACTTTGGCTTTTCCTTCATTGAGCGTTGCCAGAAAGAAAGTTGTCATACTTAGTCCGATGAACAAGAGCGGCATTAAAACCGTCAGGAAGATGAAAGATTTTTTCTTCACACGAATCAGGTATTCCCGTTGAATCACAATTCCTATTTTTGAATGAAGCGCCATATCTTGATTATTTATTAGCTTGTGTTTTATTTACCGTTTGGATGAAAATTTCGTTCATGGAAGGGATTTCTTCTTCGAATGAAGTGATTTCATTATTTTTCAATAGTGCAGAAAGAAATTCCGAATTGGAAATGTCTTCGTTTTTTTTCACCCGTAACAAGTGATTTTGAAAATCTTTTTCTTGGGATAGAATTTCACAAAGCGCCTCGTCCACAACCAGATATTCATTTTCGATGCGAACCTTAAAAATGTGTTGTTTATGATCATTGCGAATTTGATTGACATCGCCGCTCAACACCACTTTTGATTTGTCAATCAAAGCGATTTCGTCGCAAATTTCTTCTACCGAAGCCATGTTGTGTGTAGAGAAAATGATGGTCTTTCCCTGTTCTTTCAGTTGAAGAATTTCGTTTTTCAGCAATTCTGTATTAATTGGGTCGAATCCGCTGAAAGGTTCGTCGAAAATAAGTAATTGGGGATCATGTATCACAGTGATAATGAATTGTACTTTTTGTTGCATTCCTTTGGACAGTTCCTCTAATTTTTTGTCCCACCAGGAAAGAATATCGAATTTTTCGAACCATTTTTTGAGCCGCGCATTAGCTTCAGCAGTTGAAAGGCCTTTCAGCCGGGCAAGATAAATAGCTTGTTCGCCGACTTTCATTTTCTTATACAATCCTCTTTCTTCGGGAAGATAACCGATATTGAAAATATCTTCGTAAGCTAAGGGACGATTTTTGAATAAAACTTCACCCGTATCCGGCGCGGTAATCCGGGTAATAATCCGGATTAACGTAGTTTTACCCGCACCATTCGGCCCCAATAATCCGAAAATTTTCTGCTCGGGAACTTGTACGCTGACTTTATCCAAAGCCAAATGTCCCGAATATTGTTTGACAACTTCTTTTGTTTCGAGGAATATCATACAATTGCGTTTTGAGCGTCAAAATTAGCTTGAATTATCAGCCAAGAAAATGGTGAACAACCAAATAGACGAGAGATGCCAAAATGGCGCTTACCGGGATGGTCAAAACCCAAGCCCAAAGTAAACTAATCGTAACGTTCCATCGCACGGCAGACAATCTTTTTATTGCTCCTACGCCCATAATAGCGCCTGTTATGGTATGTGTAGTGCTTACCGGAATTTTCCATATTTCCGTGAGGAACAGCGTTATCGCGCCGGCTGTTTCGGCGCATACTCCTTCTAATGGCGTAACTTTGGTAATTTTTGTTCCCATTGTTTTCACAATACGCCAGCCGCCCATCATCGTGCCTAACCCAATAGCGCCGAAACATGCAAACGGAACCCATTCGGGAATATTATTAACGGAATCTATCATCCCTACCGAAATCATTGCTGTTGCTATAATCCCCATTACCTTTTGAGAGTCGTTCAGACCATGTCCCAAACTAAATAATCCGGAAGAAACCAACTGCAAATGTTTAAACATGCTTTCCGCTTTTCGCGCCTTCATTTTCCTGAAGGCCCACAAAACAATCACTGTTATAATCATTGAAATGACCAATCCGAGCAAAGGCGCCAATATAATGAAAGAAGCAATTTTAATAATTACAGCCGTTTTAATCGCTTTGAAACCCGCTGCACAAATCGCTGCTCCGGCAAATCCGCCAATCAGGGTATGTGAGGAAGACGACGGGATTCCCAACCACCAGGTAAGTAAATTCCAAATTATCGCAGCAATTAATCCCGAAAGGACAATCGGCAAGGTAACATATTGTTCAATAACTGTTTTCGCTACAGTATTGGCAATACCGAATTCTCCTATAATATGTTTAGCGACAAAAAGCGCCAAGAAGTTGAACGACGCGGCCCAAAGTACAGCTTGAAAAGGAGTTAAAACACGAGACGAAACAATCGTTGCAATAGAATTTGCCGCATCATGAAAGCCATTGATAAAATCAAAAATAAGTGCGAGAACAATAACGGTAATAAACAAAGCCATGCGTTTATTTTTTATTATGCATATTTTACAAGGATCGTTTTTAAGACTTTACCAACGCTATTGATTCGGTTGGCAGATTTTTCCAATTCCTGAATGATTTCTTTTGATTTCATCATTTCAAGCGTTCGCATTTCACTTTTGAAAAGTCCGGAAGTTCCTCTTTCATAAACGCCGTCTGCTTCTTCTTCAAGTTGCTTGATTCTTTTTACATGATCTTTAACCTGTCCGCCCGAATGTTTCACTTCATCAATCCTGTGTGTAGCGGCTTGAACCTCTTTGGCGCCTTGTTTGATAATTTGAGCTAATTGTGTAGTAGCGGGAGGTAATGCTTCAGGGGAAAAAAGTAAAACTTTTTGAGCTGCACGATTGATTGCATCAATGGCATCATCCATTTCATCGGCTAAAGCGCTAATGTCTTCTCGGTCGAGTGGAGTCAGAAAAGTATCATTCAATGCCTTGTAAATAAGAGCGGTAACTCTGTCTCCTTCAGTTTCTTCGCGTTTAATGGCTTTACATAATTCCGTCACTCTGTCTTTGTAATTGTCTGACGAAAATAATTCTTCCAAAAGAGTGGCCGCTTTATCCAATATATCAGATGTTTCTTTTAATAAAGGGAAAAATTTCCTGTCTTTTGGAGTAAAAATACTTACAATACTATTAAAATTCATATTATTGTTTTTAAAATATGGATGCGAAGTTAAGGTTTTTTTTCAAATTAGACAAAGATTTTATGTGAAAAAAATGCAACCCCCTTATTTATGATTAACAGATACATGACCACATCGGATGAAATATCTGTTACCATCCCCTTAATCAAACCATTGGTATTGCCAGAACACCAAATATACTTTTCCATATCTTACCAATAAAATCTTAATCCGGCATTGATGCCGATAACAACCGGATGTTCGGTACGTGCGCTGAACGGTTGTTTATTATCAAAATAATAGCTTATCCTCGGTTCAAGATAAATACTGTAATTCCGGTAAATCTTGTAATCAATCCCCGGTGCAAAAGAGAGAGAATACTGCAACCCGTCGATCCGGTCATTAGAGACAATCTCCACAACGGGGTTATTGTTCGCCGTACTCATTTGTTTGTAATGGGAATAAATTCCTTTTTCAACCATCCCCCCGGCCGAAAGATAAATATCCCAATCACTATTTTTATTCCCTAAAATTCTCGCTTGAACGTTCAGCGGAATTCCAACATAGTGCAATTGCAGCAGGGCTTTCCTTCTCAAACTGCGATTTTCAAACCGGGTATCCAAGAAAGTGTAAACCAGTCCGGTCTCAAGAGAAAAAGTCCGGTCTATTTCTTTTTTTACAGTCAATCCGATCGACAACGGAACACGATACGTAACTTCCGGAAAATCCCCGGGAAGAAATTGTTGTAAGCCGTCTTTAAATGCCATATTATTGACATACATGCTATTGGGAAAAGAGTTTCTCAGAAGTTGTCCTATGATATTATTAAACATCAAATTATCGGAATGCGTATTCATCGCCGTCAAATTTCCGCCCGATCCCAAAGACAAACCTATACTCTTCCGCTTTTTTACTTTTTTTATAGAATGAGAATCTTCTCCAAATGGATCGTCGCTCGTCATTGCGAGCCGCTCGCGGCGAAGCAATCCGGATTCATTCTTTAGAGAATCAGTAGGTAGATTGCTCCGGACTTCCTCCTCGCAATGACGAGATAAATCGTCGCTCGTCATTGCGAGCCGCTCGTGGCGAAACAATCCGGATTCATTCTTTAGAGAATCAGTAGGTAGATTGCTTCGGACTTCCTCCTCGTAATGACGAGCGGAAGCATCTTTTGTTTCCCGTATAACAAAATCTTTTTCAGAATCAATTTTTTTTGCATCACCGGATAGTGAACTTGTCGTTTCATCATTGTCTGTTCGTTTTGCTTTATCGTCAAGAGGATATACAAATAAAATGAATAATACAACCGCAGCAGCCGCAACAATTCCTGAAATCCAAGGCCACAAAACAACCTTTCGCGGTTTTTTATTTAAACTGCTTTCTATTTTGTTCCATACCTCATCACTTACCGGTAAGGAATATCCTTCCAGTTTTTCTTTCATTATTTTCCGGAAAGCATCGTCTTCTATATTTGGATCTATTTTCTGCATTCTTTTTTCTTCTTTACATATAAATGATAAAATGTTCAAAACGTTGCATCAAAAATACAATTTTTTTTTGAAACTAAAAAAAGGACTGCTCATATACCTACGAACAGCCCTCTCCTCTTAAAAAATTTATTAATTATGAATGTACAACTATATAACAAAAAGTCCTGAATAAAGTTTTAAGACTCCACAATAAATCCTGCTTTTTTCAAATCTTCCCAATATCCGGGATAAGATTTGGAAACGACTTCCGGATTGTTGATCCGTATTTTCCCTGTCTTCAGACAAACCGGAGCAAACGCCATCGCCATTCGATGGTCTTCATAAGTGGAAATAACCGGGTCGGATTCCGGCTCGCAACGTTCTCTCCCCCACTCCATTTCACCTTCCGATTCGCTTTTCACGATATATCCCAACTTTTTTAATTCGGTTTGCAACGCCGAAATGCGATCGGTTTCCTTAATTTTCAGACTTTGTAATCCGCTGAATCGGAAAGGGATTCCCATCATACAACAAGTCACGACAAGCGTTTGAGCTAAATCCGGTTCATTGACAAAGTTATATTGATATAGTTCCAAATGGGTTTTATCCACAGGATGTTTCGATAATTGAACACCGCCGGAGGACAAAAAATCCGTTGTAATTCCCATCTTTTTGAAAAGTTCAACAGATTTGGAATCGCCTTGAAGGCTATTTCCCTCAAGACCTAACAGTTTCACATCCGGATTTCCTTGCGCCAAAGCCATTATTTCATACCAATAAGAAGCGGCCGACCAATCGCTCTCTACTTTAAAAGGTCGTGCAATATAGGTTTGCGGAGCAATACGGATATTTTTACCTTCCCAAAGCGCTTTTACACCAAACAATTCCATCAGACGAATGGTCATTTCGAGATAAGGCCGGGAAACTATTTCGCCTTTCAAACTTATATTCAGCCCTTTTCTCATCAATGGAGCAATCATCATCAAAGCCGATAAATATTGTGAACTCACGCTTCCGTCCAAACTTATTTCTCCTCCGCGGAGTTTTCGTCCTGTGATTTTCAGAGGCGGAAACCCTTCTTTTTCCACATAACTGATTTCCGCCCCGACTTGTTGCAAAGCTTCCACTAAAATCTTGATAGGACGATTTTTCATCCGTTCCGAACCAGTGATAATTCTATTTCCTTCACATTGAGAAAAATACGCAGTCAGAAATCGCATGGAAGTCCCGGCGGCTCCTATATCTATTAAATTGTCTTCCGACTTAAAAGCATTCAACATAACTTGAGTATCACCGCTATCCGAAAGATTTTCAACAGGAAAAACGCTATTACTCAAAAAATGCAGGATTAATGCACGATTGCTGATACTTTTCGAGGCTGGCAAAGCAATTGAAATGTTAATTTTACTCGAATATTGTATTGTAAAAACCATTTGGCACGATTTTTGTTATATATTATATATCCTATTGAATTACTAACCTTAACTTAACTAATGATAATAACACTTTTATAAAAAACTATCCCCGCAATATATACAATCCTCGTAAAAAGTCCGAAATAAGTCCGAACCAAATCCGTACTTCTACTATAGCTCTACTATCGCTCTACTATCCATCCTAAATTTAATTCGTAATAATTTTACAAATTAAAAAATGTTGCGGTACAAAAGTACAAAAAAAACATTATATCACAGAAAATGTTGTAAATTTGCTTGTAAGATTTTTAAGTTATTCGTTTGAACACCGTACATGCAAGCGCTCAATTTACACTGGCAGAAGCGACAAGCGGATACTTTCTGTTAAATGAATTTGACGTGTAAACGACCTTACTATTGTCCTTTCCCAAATCGCGAAGTATCGACTTCTTTCCTGTTTTCCTGCTTGATTTCTCCTCCAAATTTGTAAGTGAACGACAAAGAAAAGGTTCGTGAATCAGGGACAACCCGCATCCTGAAATTTTGGGTGGCATAGTCCATGCGGATATCCGGAGACCAGGTGTCGAAAAAATCTGTTCCTTTCAAACTTAATTCGGCTTTGTTGTTCGCAAAAGTCCATTTGACGCCGGCATTGAGATACCACATCCGGCCTAAATACATCGGACCTTGGATATTTCTGTCCGTATAAGCGGCTTCTACTTCAGCTTTTATGTTTGGTTCGGAAGAAATTACGATCAGGTTATTTAATGCGGTATAATATCCCAACCTTTTATTATCAAAAGACAAATCGTGGAAATGACTGCTTTTTGCATGGTTGTAGAAACCGAATAAAGTAAGTCGCGGCATCCAAATATTTTTTATGTTGAAAGGCAATACTGCATTGACTCCGGCTTGCTGCTTGAAATCAAAATTAACGGTCTTGAATATTAAAGCCAATCTGTCCGGCGATTGATAAGGTAATTGTACGAAGTATTTGTAGGCATAATCATAGAAAACGGAGAAAATGTATTTGTTTTTGAGAATATAAGATAATGTCGGATTATAATCTTTAGAGGGTATTAAGGATGGATTCCCTTGAATTTCCGAATAGCCCAAATAATTAGTAGTTCCGCTCATTTGCCAATAAGGCGGATAAGATTTATCGGAAGAAAGAGACAATTGCCAGATTTTCTGCGGAGAATAAGTGTAAGTAGCCTGAAATGAAGGGAAAATACTCCATTCGTCGTAATCTTCAAAAGTATAATATTCACCGGAAAGAGAAGCTATCA
>JGI20166J26741_10103337_pt1 | contig 17278 bp, 12 predicted proteins | sample TergutCu122P5_FD_26741 | JGI IMG/M metagenome (IMG submission 26741)
TTTGATCACAATGCGTTGTTCCACGCTCCGCGGTACTTTCTGTTCGCTCATCACTCTAGCAACTCCCAGACAGGACTGAACAGGTTCTAACCCGAGCAGGTGAGAGGGTGGAGGTTGTGGCTTCACTCTCTCAAGGTCGCACAGCTGCTGCACAGTGCGGTTTCTTTACACACAAATCAGTCCCGGTCATATTTGAACCACCTTGTATGTATCATACTCACCTGTTCCAATCCACATGCAATGAGTATGACATAAATGCACCCAATGAATTAAATGCGTGTTGTAACAGTAAGGTCTTGGTTCTTATTTAAAAGATTTGATCTTGTTCCATTTTATATGATCTGGCACATTGTTGTAGAGTCTGATTCCCATATTCACCACAAATATTCTTAAATATAGGTATTGCAAAATTTCACATGATACAGTTTTTCTTGTATATTGTTAATGTGTACATTTTGCTCCAGTGAATCTTGTACTTTTTACTGTAACAATTTCAAGTATGTACAAAGAAGTGACTGTGACAGGCGAAAGGACGCATGTTTACTAACATCAATCATTATTCAAATTACCTTTTTTGCAGTTTCAATATGTTATTACTTTAATTGTCCCCACCCAAAAAACTATACCATACCTCAGAAGTGCTTGAAAATTTCTGTATAAAGTACTTCCTATCATATATGGGCTCATTACTTCTTTTAATGATTTAATAAAACATGATACTTTGATGAGTTTTGGAGCTATTAATCGAGCTTGGTTGCCCAATTTCAGATTGTCTGTGATGCAGATGCCTAAGAATCACACTTCTGTTTTATGGGCCATATTTATATTTTGAAAGGTGACTTGTGGTCAGAAAGGAAGTCCATTCTGCTCAGTATGAAACAACATTGCTCTTGTTTTTTCAGTCTTTATCATGAGGTTATTTTTTGAAACCAAGTTTCTCACCCTGTTTAAGCCTTCATTTTCCCTGTTGGCAACACATTGTTTTGTGCATTTGTTGAAGTGACACCTGCAAAGGAGGGAGGCACTTTCTTCCTTTTTTTTTTTTTTCGCTGCCTCTTCTTAGCTTGCTCGGGCAGAGTGTAGCTGAGTACAGTAATGATTATGTGGTAGTGATGATGAAACCCACAATCCACATACTGAACTAAAAACAGTCCACTTCTATGAGCATTAAACACAGTCTTTTGTAACATTTTTAAATTTTATATTGAAGAGCACTTTCATAGTTTTCAGTGATCGGCAAGGTGTTATCTGCTAACTGTTGAAGCCAGTCAATAGTTTACTCGATACAAAAGCGGTTTATTGTGCAGATAAAAACGCTGTTGCCACCAACAACATGCCACACTGCATGACGCATCCAGAGCACACACACACACACACACACACATATATATATATATATATATATATATATACGTCGTGGATACAGAACATTAGCAGCGACCACGCATAGTCGAGTCCACCGCACTGTATGTATATCGTTAACACTTCCTCCAACACACTACGAACTTTGTGCTATGCTGCACACCCGTTTAGGCATAGCATGTCACAGGTCTGAAGGTCTCATCATAATCAGTGTTTGCCTGTTGCACATGTACTTTCGCGACCAGTCTAACGCGGAGCCGTTTTGTTAACCCATCAACATTCGGCTCCGTTCGAAGCACCCAGCGATTGTCGATGACTTTCACATTCTTCGGACAATCAACGAACTCCCACGTTTAATTTTCCTCCAATGCATCCATTTCTTCATGGCCGTAACCCACTCCTCCCTCTGTGCGGAGTTCATAGTTTCCCAGTATGACGTTAGAGCCCCTCCACCAGCAATAGAAGTGCGTGCCGACGAAAGAATGTAGTCCGCTGATGTCATCCACGTTGGCCGCTTGACCGGTCGTCCTGTGTTCCTGGAGAAACCTTTTCCTCGGCCTCCACCACGAGGGCTTTCACCCACTGTGACATTCCGACATTGTGTCATCTTCTTGCATTTTCTCCGCAACCAGATCTACCACAGCTGCTTTTTCCAATCCCGTTTCAATCATTCACGTGGTGCAAACTCCTTCTGGCTTGAAGCAGACATCATGCGAGTGCACAATCTTTTTGAGAGATGGTACGTAAACCTGGTACCCCTCTTTATCGTTGCGGTAGCTAATCATGCGATAAAATACACCTTTGTGTCGAATTCCTTCGGAAACTGCTTTCGAATGTATACATAACACTCAGTGTCAAACACACGTAGATGATGCTCTTTCTTCATCACGTGCCCATTCCACAAGTACATTGGAGATTTCCCGATAACTGGTGTTTTTCTTATACGATTGCAGGTTCACAAGCCTGTGCCCACATCAGTTTTGATAGCCTGCTCACTGAGAGCGTTGACCGTGCGAGCTATAGAACCGTATGGATTTCGCGTTCTGAAACTCCGTTTTGTTCAGGCGCATATGGTGCCGAGAACCACAATGTAATACCACGACCAATGAGGACACGACGATCTTCCTCACATGCGAGCACCATGCCACCATAACGTCGGAACATATTTACTCTGACCAGCAGTCGACATTTCATTCAGGAACGGGCGTCAACACTTGGAAGCTTCATTCTTTTCGTTGTTAAAAGAACCTGCGATACTTGCTGTAATCGTTCTTGACACACACGCATAGTACTTTGCAACTCCAAGCGATTTCACTGACATTGGTCCATTAACTTCGGAAAGATCAGCAAACCAACGATTTGAGATCGATCCGACCATGGAGTGAAGGCTTCCGATGCGCTTTACCCAAAACACATACATCACAAGTCTCCCGTTTCTACCATGCACATGCTGATTTCCATCCGCTCCGGCACCTTTCAAGTTTGACGTTTGTCTTGATGGGCAAGACGCTCCTGCCAAAGCTGAAGGGTTTCTGAAGCTGTTGCAATGTTAATTTTCGATGGCTGTCTTGGGACCAGAACGCGCATGTCCATGGCGTACGAGTCATCCACCCGCGTTGTTCCCACGAGCTGACCGTTGCGTTGAAACGTAATCCGTTGAAGTTTTGTGACGACTCCAATTCCGTGTTCTGCCGCAACGTACCGAGAACAGATGTCATCCAACATCGGGGACGTAAACATGTCTTCTAAGCAGCCAGGGAACGACATGTCCTCTACCTGGATCTCGACATTAACACGAACAGACCCGAAGACAGTATCATTCCCTTATCTGCCAACGATACATTGACTGAAAACAAAACTTGTACGTAGCAAAGTACTTCTTGATCGCAGTCATGTGGTGCAACGCAACAGAATCGCATAACAAATTATCCGTAAGTCTCGTGCTATTCACTCTTACAGCCGAATACTCTGAATCTCTGGTAATGTCCAATGACTTCGAGTCCATGGTATCTGTCGCCATTGATTTATTTTGTCAGCGTTCAGTTTCCGACAATTCCATTTCATGTGGCCAACATTCCCATAATGAAAAGAGCTGCGGTTTTCTCAGTTGTCGTTGGTTGACTTCTTCGATCACGTGGCTTACTCGACGTTGTTTTGATTGTCATCAATTGAGACTACGTGGTTGACGCATGTGCCACGAATGTACTTGACTCTGCCACTGTCGACGATGTCTGCAACCGTTTTTCAATCGCACACTATTTCCAAGGCCTACTGTCCGTCGTCCACTTGTTGTCATCAAGCGACTCCCAGACATTGCTAAACTCCCGGTACTCAGGTCCCACTGTTCGTAGGATCTGCCCATGCAGCACTTCAATCGGTGTGCCGTGCGACCCTCGTTCGAGAATAACTTCTGTCCATTAGCAACATAAGAGCAATGTCCATTTTTGGATCCCGCTAGAGCTTTAAGAACTCCGTCATCAACAGACGGGGCCGTTGAATACTGCTCCCTTCATAAAACCTAACGACCTTGGCCAAAATGTCCTTGACATCACTGTACACCAATACGAAATCCGCAACCGGATGACTCAGCGTACTCGCGATCAATGCCGCCTTCCGGGCGTTATCGCGCTTCAAGCCAAAACGTTTTGATCATCTTCCGATGCATTTTCATTTCTTGTTATATTGGCAAATTTCCGCTAGACGTAGGACTGAATGGGCTGAGGATCAAACATTACACTATATTAGAAGGTAGATCCAATTGTTCTTGACTAGCGAAGCGTAATCAGAACACTGTTATTGTGTACGTAATGAATTTTAAGCGGAAAGTTTCAGAATTACTCCTCAAGTAACAGAAGTATTTAGTAGGAAGAATACGGTTACTAATAAGTTATCTTAGTGGATAGAAATATAGAAGGCATTATGCTTTTCGACTAGAATTTTTAAACAAATTAACCGCTACTTGGGTCCCCGTGGATAAATGTTTGGTCATTTCATAGCTAATTTTAATGTGACTACCACCTGAGGCCAAAATGTTAGCTCCGACTAAGCTGCAGAAAATGCATGAGACTATGCAAATATGGCCGTTGTAATGAGATATTTTAAGACTATTGTTACAAATCCCCTTATATACAATAAAATACCTATGTCATAACTCAAGCCATTCCAATACCTACTTTTCAACTGGAAATTGAAATTTCTAAGCAGATATGTTGATCTTGTGAATGGTGTATGAAATTAGATTCTTACTGTTTAAATGTAGCAAACAATCATACAGATGAAGCCAGCGATTATAGAAATATTAAGTTTGAGGTAAGGCTACATATAAATTCAGAGAAACACGAAAATAGGAATGAACAAACATTTGAGATCTAGTTTGCATCGTCGAACATCACACAGGACGAAATAAAGTTGTTCTATATAATCTCACAGCCAGAAAACAAATATGCGGCAGAGACGGAGGACGTAATAACCAACCCCCTCCCGCACCCCACTGGCAATATAAACAGAGACGTGGCAGACGTCAGTGAATATTCGATGAGTAGCTTTTCCGCCAACTACTGATGCACAGGTAGGTGGGTGACCTTAGACTGACTCACTTCCTCCGCCACTCTTGGAACCTCGCCGTCCCATCAGTTACTTCAGACAATCTCCGAACTTTACGGACTAAACGCTTGCCAACGAAAAATCAAGAAAAATTGCTACACAAATACCGGTTCTCCTTGAAGATTTTGCCCACCCTGGCGAATAAAATGGCGGAAGTATAAACCTTTTAATGTGACTCGTGTATCATCATCTTGTGATGACAAAAGTATTCTCACCGCCCTCATTAACGAGCACCAGCAATTTCCATGAGGATCTACCGCCCGCGTCCATCATCGCAGGCACTACAACGAGGACGAAGAACTTCACGCTCAGTTTGAACTTCACCAGCCCCCTACGTCTGTTGGTGAATACTTCGCTTCAAAGAGAGTGCAATGAGGTGTACCGCATCTTGTACGTGGCGACAGGAAAACTTGGACAACAGTCGCAAAATACGAGCAACTGCCTTAGCCAGCCACACATACGTAACCAACCAACATACACACAAGAAAAGTTTGTGATAGACACCTGCACTGATCTCTGCGTGCAACCTTCGTTCCTGCATAGAGAACCCCTTGTCCAGAAAAATTATAAGTTGTTTTTGCCGCTTGGCACAATTAAACATTCCTAGGGCTAAATAAACCTGTGGCTGGATTTTGGCTCACGACGGGGTTTATCTTAGCGTTTCGTCGTCGCGGAATAACGAAACCTATTGTCGGTTTTGAATTTCTCTGGATGTAGAGCCTCTTCGTTAAAGTCCATCACCGACGCAAACATAAATCACCCGTTATGCAGTAAACAGCGTCTACGTAGAAAAACACGGCTTCCATCTTAAAGTCATGGCCAGAATTCCCTTACCACGCTTTCCTCCAGGACGTTCAGGATATATTCAGCCCGGTAGGCAAACACCGAACAACGCTGAATTCTATAATCTATCATATTCGCACGACGCCTGCTCCAACATTCAATACGCGCTCACGGCGGCTGGCAAAGACTGACTCCGTGTCGCAAAATTATAGTTGGTTGAGATGCTCTGAAGGACAACGCTCAACTTTCCGACAGCCAATGAACTTCGCCCCTCGAGCTCGTCCCCAAGATAGAAGGCGGCGAGTGACCCTGTGGTTACTATCGTGCCATTAGCGCCAGTATGTTCGCCAACCAACACCCCGTTCGGGAAATTGCCTATCTTGCAACGCAACTTCCAAGATTTCTCCACTGTATATGTGGTGAAGGCATACTATCAGTTCCAGCTCATTCCGCCGAATTCGCAAAAGCAGCAATCATCAAGACTTTCAGACTTCTTGAGTTCCAGTACATGTTCCCCGGTCGCCCAAACGCCGCACAATGTTTCTAGCGTTAATCGTTGAAATCTTTGCGACCAGGATTTCTGTCAATCCGTGATGTGACTTCGGAGGACAAGTAAATATTTTACCGAATACAGTGTCTTGCTCAACCAAGTCAAACGTTTTCAGGCGCGAAGAAAGTAACCTACCTGAGCTAAAATGTTGTAGCTAAAGGTACTCGTCCTCTGGAGTAAAAGGGCTGGGTGACATGCCGTTGCCAACATTGGGTCACAGTCAAACACCTCTGAAGTTTCCTTGGAATGCTTCGCCGAAGATTTCTACCACACGCCGCCAAAATACAAGATATGCTTTACGCAGATTTAGCTAGTCCAGAATTTAAATGATCAACCGTAGAACTGGATATCCACCATGATCCAGATTTTCGAGTACTGCAAGTCAAACCTCTCCCGCTCAAACAATTGGCTCATCGGGACCCATCGACTATTCTGACTATATTTAAATATACTTCGTTGTATCCATCGGCGCCGTCTTGTGACTGTGTGTAAGCGATTATTGAATTACATACTCAGCTTCGCTCAAAAATTTAATGCGTACGAGCGTTAGCTCCTTGTATTGTACGCAGCAATAAAGTAAATATGACATATGAACGAGGGCCGTCTCTTTTTTATGTATACAGGTCACAAACCAACCGCACATGCCGTTCATCATCTTAGAGATAAGTGCTCGTCAAACCAGTTCCGTCATCTCGAGATTACAGGACAATTCTATACCAATATCAGAAATGTCTCCCGGGAATATATTGTTGTAACAGACGCCTCAACCCGAGCAAAATACGTCATGACGCTTATTGATTACCATACTCTGACATTTTTCGGAACCAGGACGCAGATTTATAAGACATCTCGAAATATGCTTCGCCGCCTACGGTTAGAACTTTTGCCGTTTTCTTGGACGGACGTCAGGCTCAACGGAGATACATCCACTCCACAACCGGGGCTTTTCATTTACAATCTCGTTTAGACATCAGGTCTTTGTCCCCTTCCACAGCCTTAGCCACCCCGAAGACAACGCCACCGTCAGGCTGGTGCCGCAGAGGTTTGTATTGCCGCGTGTAGGGAAGATTGTCCCACGTGTACATGCGGGTATAGACTTCGCCAACGTTGCAAGGAATAACGGCAAGTTAGAACCCCTTTGAGAGATTCAAAATTACATCAGATTTTTTTCGCACGATCATATCTTCCTGGATGGGACGCTGTCTCGTCTGGATCTGTTAGTGCTGCACAACCATGGACACACGCGATCATTTGAGGCGCGCCCTCTCTCCGAGCTCACGATCGAAGCAGTCTCATAGCTGCCTGGGTCCCACTTTTCAGATGCCCCCAGCAATTCACCACCGGCCATGGGAGGCAATTCAAGGACCGAAATTTCAAAACGTTCTAGACGATCACCAGAGTTTCTTACCGAGAACTTCTTCGTGCCATCGCGCCTCTAATGGAATGATCGAGAATTTACAATGGCAGATGACGGACGCCCTGATATGCTATGATAATGAGCTGGACCCATGATATACTGCTGGTTCTGTTTGTAAATCTGCAACAAATGGAAGGAAGAATTGCTAGTGTCACCAGAAAAAGTAGTATAGGTGAACCCTTGAGGTTACGAGAAGAAATCTTGGCCCCTCCCCTTGAGACCCAACGACGTTCCTGAAGTCGTTTGTGGGTTGCGGGTTCACATCTTCGAAACTTCCAACCAAACGAACATCGAAGTATGACGTTCCATCCACCCTCATATTAAAGGACTTGGCAGTCACCTTTTACGACTTTCTACAACAAGATGCATTCCGTGGAACCTTGGAGGACCTGTTTGTAGGTTCATACATGGTTCTCCACGGGGACGATAAGACATATATGGTGGAGGATCACGATGTCGCTCATAAATTGTCCAATAAACGCTTGCAGTCAGCGAACGTCATGCATTCCAACATCAAAACCGCTTCACAACCAGCCATTTCATCCGGTTCCACTACTAGTTCATGAAATCGGATACGATTCCCGGACTACTTGTTGGTGCAGCGGTCTCTACTGGAACGTGATATGGCTGACGTCACTGTATAGCGCGCCAGACCGCCACTACTTCCGTTCGCTTTGAGAGATTAGGCAAGCCTGCATGCCGCTTAGCTGAGCATCAAAACCCATGTTCACAAGCCAGACAGTTTTAGACGATGATATTTTTACGAAAACCCAACACTGTCGTTTTATCGTTTTAGCAGTGCAATATGAGACATGAGACTAATTGTTCGCAAGCAAGAAGACGTATATCGAAATTTTAAACAAGGAACAACTAAACTTATTTTTTATAATATTTGTCGAACAATTGCGCGAAGTACATTAAAAAATTATGTTTTTTGTAACACCCCTATATATTTCTATGTTTACAAATTACCCTCAGGGAGTTTCTTGTTATGTATGCTACAGTTTCAATTAATAAAATAGGAACAGTTATACAAGTTGGTTACTAAAAAAGAATTGATAAATTAAATCAGTGAAACATCGTGAGGTATGTGAGGTTGCTTATATTTCCTACAAAGTATGCCTAATTACTTTTAAGGTAAAACGTCGTCATGTAGATTGTGGCTGTTCAAACAAAAAAAAATTTCTACAATGTTATTACCTGTGCGCCACATCCTACAATGAATATTCACGTATCATTGTAGTCACGAAACTAGAACACGTAATTTCGCATTAAGTAATATTCTTACTCTGTTTGTAAATGTTCCTATGATATGCTTGGATCAACAAGTTACCAACAGGAAATTTACATATTCTAGTCTTATCACTCAATTGATACATTATAATTCACTGCACGATTGGGCCCACAAGGAAAAAATTCTACGTCCAGTTGATTGTATGTACGGCCATAAGCTACACAAAGACATTTTAAGTTAGCTGTAATTAAACATATATTTTAGGAGTTAAAAGCAACCTGTCCTATCTGAAGATGTCGTAATGATTTTAATCTATCAATTCCTTTTAAAGAACTACTTGTGCAATTGTTTCCAATTTATTAATTTGTAACTGTAGCATACTTTGCAAGAAACTCCCTGAGGATGATGTGTAAACATCGAAACATGTTGAAGCATTATAAGAAACAGGTAATTGTTAATATACATGGTTCACTTGTTGGATAAATATTATAAAATCTAAAAAATTCACAGAACATACTTAAAAAGGGCCAGTGTATTTATTCAATTTTTATGTGTGGTGATATATATGTTTATTTCACCACATATAAGTGTGTTTTAAATTTCAGAGATGTGGTTATTTTCTTTTCTGTAGGTTTCATGCCATACACTTCCTTGTCAGCGGGTTCTTTTAAATGCCACCATTACAAAGGCCCTTTAAACTAAATATGCCAAATTTGTATGCAATAGAAATTTACTTTTGATTTCATAATTTCGATGTGTTCTGAATGCTGTATGCTTTGTTATGGGTGTTTATTCGTGTCTGAATTTTATATTTTATATATATCAATGTATAACCGGATACATGGACCGACTCATCAGGCAAGCCAAAGAGCTGGAAATGCACTCACACAATATTAACACAGAAGATGGCCTTACGCACATACATATAAAGAAAAACAACAGCGAAAGAAAAACAATAGTTTGATATCTACCACACCATACCTCTTGTTCCTTCCTTCGACACATCGCTTTTCTCCCTCACGGACGTAATACTGGTCTCCCACTTGGAGGTCTTTGTTCTCCCTCTACTTGGACACCCACCCTCCCTGACTTCCTGCTACCGATTGGCTCAGGTTAACTTCGTTCCTAAACCTTTCACTTACAAAAATACCCCATCAATGTCATCTCGATTATTCCAATCCAAAACCCACTCCTCAACCGGTCACGGAGGGGCACAGGCAGTGCAAGATAACCGCCACCAGGAAGACGGCCGGACCTGAGAAACCCGAGATCAAATCCACAGCTGCCACTAGGCCGGCTGCTAGTAAATACAAGAAAAAACAGCCGCGAATGTTAAATCTGCCGCCACTAAACCCAGGACTACCGACCTGGTTGTCCCCACCAAAAGCCCCACCTGCCCCTGAAGGATATTTCTGATCTTCACGATCGCCTCGCAATCGAAGTATGTGTGGAGCTGACTCGTCGTTTTCTCACGACCATCTCCTCCCTGCCCACATCGGCAGCCCGCCAGGGGGCTGTCTTGAAGACTGTCATACTCTTCATGGTCGGATATGGCAGCATGCTCTAGGAAGACGGAACGGAGAAAGTCCTGCGTTTCATCTGCTAGAATGCTGACGGATTGCGTGGCAGAAAGTTGAACTTGAGCATATTTTTCAGCCAGCACTCTGACCACATTTATCTCTTAAGTGAGACAATCCTAAACCCTGTTCAAGCCTTCCGGTTTGCCAATTATAATTGTCACCGCACAGATAGACTGACAGCGTGGGACAGCCATCCTGTTCTGCCGTGGTATACTCCACAACTCAATGCGCGTTCCGGACCTAATCCACTTGGAGGCTACTGCCTTTCAAGTCATACTGGCCGGCAGAACGGTGAAAATCCTTTCGCTAACACGCCCTCTCATCGGAGCCGACCTGAACGCCTGTTTGGCAGGGGGTTGCCGATGTTGTTAGCCGGCAATCTCAACGACAAAAACGAGGAATCTATCTCGCGGCTGACCTCGAGACGCGGGAATCTCCTATTTGAATATGCCGAAAAGAACTTCTGTCTGATCTTCGGACCGGACAACCAACCAACAACGCATACAACCCCTCAGCTACTACCGACATTTTGGACAACGTCATAGCGAAAGCGTTCCTTTTCCCGGATTACCTGACATTGTGCTCTACACTAAGCTCGGATCACCTCCCGGTATTCGTTGACACACGGTGACACTATTCCTTTCAACACCCCACAGATCGCCCAGATTTCAGGCGCATTTACTGGGCCAAATTCGAATCTCACTTGGAAGATCAAATTCTGTTCGATCCGGAATTGCACAACGGGATGACAATCGACACGTGCGTTGAGAACTTATTAGGTGCCGTTCTAAATTTTCTGGCGACATCTACTCCCAAGTATCGCCCGCGTGAAGACCCACAACCTCTGATACCAGTTGACATTCAGGATAAGATACACCTGGCGAACCGGCTGGGTAGGCGCTGTCAGGTCACTAAGAACCAAACCTGAGGAGATCCAAGAACCGCAGGGGTCTCGAGTTCATCAAGGCTCCGGGCACGAACATTATTCCGAACAGGGCTTTCAAGCATCTCTCACAACGAGCGGTATGCCTCCTGGTCATGATTTTCAACGCGATCCTAATCACCGATTACTTCCCTACAACATGGAAGCACACATGGTATATATCTATACTTAAACCGGGGAAGAATGCAGTATCGCCCCCATTCTATTGGCCTATTGGTTACTTGGACAGAGTGGAAAGAAGCGAAGTCGGTCCTGCAAAAACAAGTGCACGAGCTTTCCCGAACGGGCGCCGGCACAGGCCAAATCGCCGCTCCGAAACTCAGCAGGCCGGGTCTTCTGCCGAGCAGATGTGGCGTGTCGTCAAGGTCTTCACCACTCCATCCCAAATCCATCTCCTCAGCAGGACTACGGTGCGTCTAAGCAGCCTTAAGTGACCGCCACCAGGAAGACTGCCAGGACTTAGAAGCCCCGGTCCAAATCTACGTAACCCACAAAGCCGGCTGTTGGGAAGCCCAAGAAGAAAGCAGGTGCAATTGACAAAACCAAGTCCTCCCAGCTCATAAAACCTGAGCAGGTGCTCCCCACCCAAAGATCCACATCTCCACTCGAGGAAATTTCTGATCTCGATCGCCTTCCCCATTCAAGCATGTGTGGTGCTGACTCGTAGGCTCTTCATATCAATCTCTTCCACGCCCACAGGGGCGGACTGTTCTGCATACCACTATTCTGTTCGTGGCCCAATAAGCCAGCACGCCCTAGGAGAAAGGAGCGGGGTAAAGCCATGCGAATCGCCTGCTCGAATGCTGACTAAGTGCGCTGCGGGAAGATTGAAATTGAGCATATTGTCAAACAGCACAGTGTCGAAATTTGTATTTTAAGTGAGACATTCCATAACTCTCGTCAAGCCTTCCGCCTTGCCAATAATGTCTACCATTCGACAGGCAGAGTTACAATGGGGACAGCACAGCGATCCAGGTCCGCCGTGGTATACTCCACAACCCAGTGCCCGTTCTGAGACTGACCCACTTGGAGACTATATCCATTCAATTGCAATCGACACGCCTTGAGAACTTCTCCGGCGCCGTTCTGAAAGGTCAGGCAGCATCTTCGCCCAAGTGTCGCCCGTGTGACAACCACGACTCCGATACCGCCTGGTATTCAGGACGAGACAAGCATGAAAACCAGCTGCGCAGGTGGTGTCAGGTCACCAGGGACCCCGATCTGAGAGCCGAGGTAATTTCTACAGATTTCGATGATCCGCCGGTTAAACGAGAGGATGAAAGACCAGTGAATTGCCAAACCCGAATTCCTTCATCCCGAAGACCAATCGCTGTGGAGAATGACCATACGGGTGATGAGATTCCTACAGCGTCTAACCAATGGACACACTGTTGGGAATCGTTCTCGCAGTCTCTGAGGAAGCCGAAGCCCTTGCCGACAGTCTCGAGCACTCAGTTTCGACCGTTTCTTCGGTTATTGAAATGGTTGACGAGGCACTGAGGTCTTGCTTCCTTAATTCTGCCAACGAAACAATGTCAACAGACCGCGATGAGGTTCATAAAACTATCAGGGGTCTCAAGTTCAGCAAACTCCGGGTCCATAAGGTATACCGAACAGTGCCCTGAATTATTATCCACAGCAAGCGGTATCCCTCCTCACCCAGCACTTCCCTACAGTGTGAAAGCATGCACGAGTGATCTCTATCGTTAGAGCGGGGAAGGATTCGGCAATGCCCTCAGCCTATCGACCCATTAGGCTCTAGGACACGATTGATAAAATACTTGAAAAGAACCTGTTAGCTATGATCTAAAAAGAAGTAAGCGATCACGGACTGATGCGAGGTGACCAATTGGATTTAAACCCTGGCATAGCGCGTCTTCGCTATAGGTTCGCGCCGTTGAAAGAATAACCAGGAACTTTAGAGAAAAGACGCAAACTTCCTCGACGTGGAAACAGCCTTCGAAGGTGTCTTAATCGACGGCCTCCTCTACGAGCTAACACTCCTAAATTTCGCGTCTCACATTATCCAATCAATCTCATAATACCTCCGGCGACAGACGTTCGAAACGTCCCTCCAGACGACGTCATTACAACGAGATATTCGGGCTGGGGTGGTTCAGGGTGGATGTATCTCCCCTGTTTTCTTCAGTCTGTTTGTCTGCGACACAGCTTCACGTGTACCTGGAATCTCACCTCAACGAGCTTCAACGTTGTTTTATTGAAAAGAGAATCGCCATTTATGTCTCTAAGAACACCGTGGTAATATACGCGAGTGACGGACGGCGCTTCATCCAGACTCGACCAGTAACACTGTTCTTGGAACAAATCCAATATGACAACTCAACTCGTTATCTAGGAGTTACCCCACTCGACTCAACTGGTCGCCTCGCATCGATCAGGTCAGAAAGAAAACTGCTCACAGAATGGATGTGCTTGGTCCCCTCCTAAATAGGAAGAGTGATCACTCCGTCAGGAACGGAGTCCTGCTATTTAAGCAGCTTATTCGCCCCATGACGAATTGCGCAAACCCAGCCTGGAGGTCCGCTGTCCACACCCATGTCTGGAAGCTACAAGTTTTACAATCAAAGTGTCTTTGCCTTCCTACTGGTGTCCACCGGTACGTAAGCAACAGGCAGATACACGAGCATCAGGGCGTTCCGCTGTTTGTCGACCATATCAGAGCCATGACTGCGAGCTTTGACTCACGATTATCTAACGTTGGAATTACCTAGTTCGGCTAATCGGCAGATACGCTGCTCAAATGTTCCATCGTCTGACGCGAAAACAAAGGCCGCAGTGGCCAGCACGCCAGTCAAGGCCATCGACCGCGAAGGCCAAGTCGACAAAACAAATCGCATTTGGCCCTATCAGCCGAGCGCCTTTCGGTTACCCTGACTGAGTTTTTTCCGTTATATTTCCTCACTAGTAATGCAAATAAATGGGTGCACGTTGCAACGTCGTGGCACGGCCCGCACTCCCCTCTCATGTCCGGCGGCTTCACCTATGCGCCTTGCAAAATTCGCATACCTCCAGTTTGCGACTGAGGCAATCAGGGCTCAGAACCCAGACAGTCAACCAACCAAAGTCTATCCCTCCCATAATGTTTCCTAGGCCACCAAGGCACTAGTCTTTGGCAACATTAGTCAAGGCCCTCCGCCTGATTTTTGAAATCATTCGCGTAAGCAATTTCCCCTGTTAGAGTTAAGGTGTCTTATAGAACCTAGCGATGTGGTCAAAAGCAGGAATGGCTAAAAGACAGGGGGACGTCTTCGCGCAAATCGCCGCCTTGGTTAGCACTTTGGCTTGGTTCGGCTTAGCGCGATTAATCTCCCTGCTTACACCGCCTATAAAAAGTGTTCGAAATTTCGGAATATAAATTTCAGACGCCGGATAATCAACCAATGAAAGGAATAAAACAATAGAACTTTATTTTTTACACGAATTCAATTAAAAATTTACGACAGTTTTTAAAGAAAACAATGTCCATTCCTACTATTCCATCGGCATTGGTTGGAGGAGAGCAAACACAAAACTGGTGCCGAAATTACCTACGTTAAGGTAAAATTCTACTTCCTGTACTCACATTATTTCCAGCACGTTTCCTGTCACACCAAAGGGAGATAAATTGGTGGGTCTGACTTAAGTGGAACAAATTCCAAGTTGGGGGTATTAGGGAAATACTCGAACCTGTGTCTACAATAAAAAAGCTCTGTGTAGACCAGAAATAGTTGCCAGTATATTGGGTGCGGCTGCCTTTAGCTTCACTCTGGCTACAAAATAATCAATATCGTTTTTCGGGACTGTGATGTGGAAGGAGCTGTCTCTGCTTCCATTCCCTACCCGTTTCCCTTCAGCTGGGTCGTTTTTTCGTCCCTTGAATCGCCTCGACGCTTCCTGGTTGTGTGTCCCAGCCGATCTCTTCGGCGTATTTCCGATTCTATTTGTAGGAGCATTTTCGGGATTCATACGATGTTGGCGGGTAGGGCATTCTCGTGCAAAGTAGCCTGCTCCTGTCCGCTCATAACATTTCCTGTCGTTTCCGTTCCCTGATCTTCTATAGAGTCCCTTAATCTTCTGAATCTGTGTGCGACTGGTTTCTGCATGCTGCGTTGCGTTTCTCACGATACCATTGAAGCGCGTGCCGCGTGTAGGTCGGTCTGCCGGACCGGATCCTCGCGCTTCATCTACGTAAAATGCCTCGTTGCGCTGCTCTTGAATCTCGGCCTGATTCACCGTAATCGCAATTTTGAGCGCTTCGTCCATAGTTTTCGGAATCGCGTATCCCTCTTGCCTGCCTTTGGTGCCCAAAAACCCCGAAGTAAATCTAACTAGCAGCATTCTCTCCGCTTGCTCGTAGTATAGTCTTTGCGTCGCTGGGTCCTCAACCTGTGGTGTCGTCTTCTGGGCCAGGCTTCTACATCTATCGGCAAAATGTTGCAGAGACTCGTATTTCTTTTGCCTAGCCATTTGAAGCTGTGTAAAATGGTAGTGATCCGTTCTCACATCCCTGAATCTATCGTGATAAGCGTCCTTCAATGCCGTCCACGTTATGTTCTGATCATATAATTCAGAGGGTTCCGTTGTAGAAAGTTCTAGCCACGTCTGTCAATTTCAGCGTTTGCTATTCTAAGCATATCTTCATTTGACCACTTGCCAATATGCGCCGTACTTTTTATATTACCAAAAAATCCCTTCAACGGGACTGCCTTGTCAGTGCCGCCCCATTTCGGCACCAGTGCCACAAGCGACAACTCTTTAGTAGCGGAAGGGCCTGAAGATTCTGCACTTCTAACTGCAGCCTAGCCATTTGTTGTGCACTGGCTCTGCCATTTTCGTACTACTCTTTGCGTTAATTTAGCTAGGGATGATCTGCAAACCATTTTATGTAATGACTAGTATAGGCTGGCCACTTTGTCGTCTTAGGGGTAGCTCCCTAAAACCGGGTGGGAGGCTATAAGGGTTCGCTGCCTCCTGAGTGAATTCATTCGCCTAGCAAATCACGCACAGAAACTATGCATTCCCTCCAAAAATAGTATTAGCAACTTCCTCGGTTAAACTTATTCTGCTTCAAACACAACACACATTAAACTCAACTTAACCATTTAATAAAATTAAAAGGGAAATCGTTTACTAAATTCTACTCAAGCTACAAGCTCTAAACTCAACTCCCAGTTCTCTCTGTTCAGTTACTTCTACTCTATACAATACACACTCTCCTTCTTTGCTTTTGCTGGCTCCACAGGAGTTGTCGAATCCCTGCAATACACAGCGTCTCGCAATAATTTCGAAACCGTGCCAAAATCCATTCAAGTTCCGTCACATTCATCCAATTCCATTAACACAATCGACAATTTTACTGAAACACCTAGCTACCGCTATACACAACCATCACATCTTTCACCAAGCAAATATACTGTTACTTAATAACATTCACCTAATGGCACTGAAATGCTCACAGTTCTCACATGTTATACAAACACAACGCCGGAACAGCAGAGAGCTCTGCCGTATATTGCAGAGTCTTTTATCGCCTCGCCGAATGCCGAACTCCGCCCCACAGCCTAGCTACAAGCGTCCACGCGCTGTAGACTTGGAGGAAGTTTCGTACGGCGTAATTCAACCCTAAATGCTGACAAGCTCTTCACACACTCAACCAAGAGAACAAAAGGAGACTAGTATGTGTATGCATCCTTCAAAATTAACCAAACCCGTTTGCAACAAATTAATAAAAAAATCAACAATTGCAAGACATTAAAAAGATAAACTTCTACTATCTCAATTATTCATTACATTATTATTATTATTA
>JGI20166J26741_10104448_pt1 | contig 17269 bp, 9 predicted proteins | sample TergutCu122P5_FD_26741 | JGI IMG/M metagenome (IMG submission 26741)
TTCTTCTTCTTCTTCTTTCTTCTTCTTTTTCTTTTTCCTTCTTCTTCTTCTTCTTCTTCTTCTTTTTCTTCTTCTCCTCCTCCTCCTCCTCCTCCTCCTCTTCCTTCTTCTGTTCCCTTGTTGCGCCAGCTCGATCCATTCTATGCCCACACCTCCCACTTCCTGAAGATCCATCTTAGTATTATCCACCCATCTACGCCTGGGTTTCCCAAGTGGTCTCTTTCCCTCAGATTTCCCTACCAAAACCCTATTTAAGCCTCTCCTCTCCCCCATACGCTTTACATGCCACGCCCATCTCATTCTTCTCGATTTTATCAACCGAACAGTACTGGGTGAGGAATACAGATCATTAAGCTCCTCATTATGTAGTTTTATCCACTCCACTGTCACCTCGTCTCACTTAGGTCCAAATATTTTCCTCAACACCCTATTCTCAAACACCCTCAGCCTACGTTCCTCCCTCAATGTGAGCGACCGAGTTTCACACCAATACAAAACAACAGGCAAAATTATAGTTCTGTTTATCTGAATCTTTAAATTTTTGGAAGACAAAAGTTTCTGCATCGAATAATAGCAAGCATTTCCTGGCTTCAAATTCCTCCAATTGAGCTATATATAATTCTATCTCTTATTGTTTTCCCCACGCATTTCCCTAAGTACGCTACTGAGTATATCTTGTAAAATATTTTTACTTGAAATTCGATCCACCCACACGAAATTTTCCTCAATTTTCCTCGACCTTAGAAGAACCCGACGCTTTGTCTCACGAATTCCTCGTTGCACGGAATGCCTGTCATGCTAGTCTACCTGTTTTAATACCAAGGCTCTCCTTCAAGCAGCTCAAATACTCATATCCTTGCCTGTGCTGCATACTTAAATCAGGATATAGAGAAAGGCGGAACTGGTCCTTGTCCCGTGACGGCACATTGTGAGGAGCAGCAAATATTCTTTTGAGTTACAAGTGTATAAAACATGTTGACAGGGAGACACGTAATATGTTTGCATGTATAATATAATTGTTACAATTGAACCTGAGAGAGTAACAATGTGATGCGTTAACAAAATAGGAAGTGTAATATAACGTAATATTGAGGCGCGTTTGTGTAACTGCTTTTTTTTCTCGCCGAAACGCAATATGTATTACATATTCTGAGTGTGTATTCTTGTCTTAGTTAACTGGCATGCAAAGCTCATGCGTCGTATTATATTGTCATTTGTGGTCTGTCTGTCTGACTCTACCTTATTTTAACATTATTTAATAAACCGCGTGTTTTTTCGGAAAACATTTATTGAACACAAAACTTTGGCTATGACGTTCTCTACAACTTTTGTCTGAAATATTTCTCATTCTAAGAAGAATTCAGAGAGATACCATCATAAACGTACATAGGTCTCCACATAAAGTACTCTGTATTTTTGTCAGATTTTGATGAAACGAATTTTTTCGCGATTTCGATTCCCGATGTTTTCACTGGAATTTTTATTGACATAATCCTTCCGACAACACTAAGGCCCTGGGGTCGGCTCTGCCTCTAACAGAAATGATTACCAGGAATATATCCTGGGGGTAAAGGCGGCCGGTGCGTGCGGCTGACAACCTTACCACCTTCATGTGCCGGATGTCTTGAAATCTGGGAGCCACAATCTCTTGGAGCCCTCAGAGTCTGTCCAAGCATACACAGGGATTGCGTTACCTTTTTGCCTTCGTATGTTGGTCCAAAATGTTTCAACCTTTCAAGGGTCATCTTCAGGGATCACATTTGATACAGCATCAAAGTCAACAAAATGATGTAAAATTTGAATGTATCAAGATATTGCTGCTTGAATCTGTCAATTGTGCTCCCTGAAAATAACAATTTAAGGGCTGAAACATTTTGAAGTGACATATGGTGTTAATAAAGTGGTGACCTAGTGGTGTTTGTGTTCATTTGTCGGTATTTATTTGATATAATTCAGCTTTCTCGTTGGGCGCTCGTTGTCTGGAAGTATGCAAGTTCTGAGAGGCCATGAATATTTGTTACTTTTTGGTCCATTCCTCCTTATGGCGAATTTTCACAAGAGGTATGACCTCAGCATCCCACCTCGGTTTCCCTCCGTTAAGATATTTTCTACGGGCCTGGCTTCTGATTACTTCGGTGAAATACGTAGTTGAATACCGTCTTGGAGGTACGCTTTGGCGCAGTTGATTGGGGCACTGCGCTGCAAGCTGGAAGGTCGCGGATTCGATTGTCATTGGTATTTTTCACTGACGTATTCTTTCCGGCCGCAATATGACCCAGGGCTCAATTCAGCCTCTAACAGAAATAAGCATCCGGGGTATCTCCTGGGGGTAAAGACGGCCGGTGAGTACGGCTGACAACCTTATCGACTACATATACCGGATGTCTAGAAATTCTGGGATTTTCAACTTCCTAGAACCCTAACGGCCTGTCCAGACCCCTACAGGGATCTCTTTACTGGACGCCTAACGTCCGGGATCCCATATTTCCTGCCTAACAACAGACGTTCTCTCCATCACATACCGACTGGTTAATTCTGTTTAGGTAATGATAGTTCTTTGTTTTGAGAACGATGCGGAGCACATAAACAAAAGGAGCGTTAAAGTACACGTATCTTTATTACAGTAAATTTTATTTTCAAAATAAGAAACAAGCCTACTGGTTCTCCGTCACGGTTCATTACTTTCAGTACGCAGTGACCCGGTGTATTAGGAAGACACATGTGTGACCGGATTATGCCGAGCGGCTTACCAATAATCCTTATTCTAATGATGAGCTCTGGCAGATATGATTGTCTTTCAGTCGTGGGACGTTCTTGGGGCAGGTGGCCTGTCCAGGAGAGAACCATTCTTAACGTTGCTCTACAGCAGCGACAGGTGAATAGCAGTTGAATTTACTAGTTAGATACTTCGGGAAGAAATGCTGAAGAAAGCTATTTTGAAAATATATTGAAAAATGTCAAAGAAAACAAGATAACACAATTAGGGTTACTGTATCAAGAGGCTAAAGTATAATGTACTGCTAGGAACAATGCAGTGGTATTTGCGTCTTACGGATTTGAAATGAAATGCGAAATGTAATAAACTCTTTCGCCATAAAACCTTCAACACCGCGAAACGAAGGACATTCATATTACGCAACTGATTGTCGTTAAAATATGGCATCGGGACTTAACATAATGGAACATAACGAAGTGTAAGATCGTGTAAGCAACGAGATATTTTTTGGGGGAAGGGGAAACATTATGGTCCGGATTAAAATATCTAGGAATAGCGCCGGGATTTTATTAAATATGGGCCAAATGAAATCGCGCGGAGACAGAATTAGTAGTTATTCATTTCGATAGAACGGGCAGCCATGTGTGGCGTTGCTATGACCCTCGTGCATGTTGCTATTGCAGCTACGGGACTATCCGGTGTTCATGTCACTTGGTGTAGAGGATTCTGCTCATCTTGTTTGTGACGGTGCTTCGTTGGTAAGTTTTTCCCAACGTTTAGAAAGAACATATTGTCTTCATTCTCCAGAGTGAAGTTGTCGTTCTGAGATTGAAGGCTGTGTGTTCTTTTGCAACTTCTGGGACTGTTCACCTAGCGACGGATTCTTACATCTCAGGAGAACGTATGTCCGAAAACCTGGCAATTAAACTACCATTTTAAGTCAGTGAAATATAGGGAAATAAAATATAAGCCTAAAACGAGGGAAGAAAAGCATTTAGCGAGGAAACATCTACTTGCAAGACTGTGAGATGGAAGGGCAAGTTTGAGGTTAACTTTCAAAAGCAGATTGGATAAACCGAATATGGGCTTGGCTGTAGTGGTTTTAACAATAGCAGTTCCTTTCAGGCACAAAATGCACGACGAACTAGTCACAGCGCGGGGTCCGCCACAGATCACAGCTGCTGTGGTTCCGACTCACACCGTCAAAAGTGAAACGGAACCTCTCCTCCAGCAGGAAGCGCGCTACTACCAGAGCGTCCCCGAAGTCGCCATCCACTTCAGCACCCCGTCGTCAGAACCTTGTCCACATTTGGACTCTCAGAACTGGCGGCCGACACCGAAGAAAGAAAATCAGAAGGTTGAGGGAGCAAACTGGTTTGGTATTTTCTTAGCCTTCTTATCAGGGGCTTTCTTTACGTTAAGTTCTGCAGGCGTAAAGGGGCTAACGAGTGTGGATCCCATGGAACTGCTGGTCCTGCGGTCGCTATTGCAAATAGCTGCAATGCTGTCCATCGCAATTAGAAACGGAGAGGACCTACTAGGCCCGAAAGGGCAACGTGGACTATTGCAGCTGCAGGTAAAAAAAAAAAAAATATATATATATATTCTATATAACAATGTTTATTACACAAAAGAGGAGTTCTGTATAATATGTATTTTTATGTGTTACCTTTTCTAATCAGTCTTGCCTTTCTCATTCTTGTAGGCCACATAAAGAGCTTACGATTGCTATTCTGTCTGTATGTTTGAGTTCGTAATATCTACGAGTATGAGCAGTAGATGACAGCAATAAATGGCAGTGGAATGTTAGCTGCAGTCGGTACTGCAATAGCCACTACTTTCAAAAAAAGTTTACTTAATCTTACCGCTAGAGAGCAGCATAGCTTAATACAAACCCTTATTTTGCCTAATTTAGTAGTAAATCTTGTTTAATGCATTTGTTTCCAGAACTTTTCAAATTATGGAGGTTACGTGGGAGTATTTTAAAGAACTTTTTTCTTTTAGGAAAATGGATGTTGCACGGGCAGAGATTTCATGGCCCGAATTTAATAATTACGGTAACAACAGCAGAGATTTTAAGTTTAAATTTGAAAGCACTTCAGACTAGTAGTTTCAGAGCGGGCTTACATGGTGCGACATAACCTGTACTTACCACGCCTTAACACCAGTTTCCTATTAACAAGCCATGACCCTTATGTGACTCAGGGTGTCGTCGGAGGCTCGACGTTAGTCCTACTCTTCTTCACATTCCGACGTCTCCCTCTAGGCGACGCCACCACCATCATTTTCAGCTCTCCCGTGTTTGTGATGATTATGTCTTTCCTGTTTCTGCGGGAACCGTGCGGCTTCTTCAGGACAATGATCGTTTCTCTTCTTCTCACTGGCGTTGTGCTTATCTCCAAGCCGCCATTCATCTTCAAGGTACGTGTCACGCACGTGTATAATCTTATAAATGTACCCTTTGTCGGTCAGTAATATTTGCTTATTATTAATGACCATCCAGTTTTTATATTGAAGGTTTGCACAATATATTGAGTCAGTCAAATGGGTTTAATTGGCAGAGTATATTACGCAAAAAAATAATAAATTATTGGATATTCCATGGAGAGTACTGCAAAATATTCATTCAATTACGGTCTGTCTGCCAGGCATTAAACACGTCTCCAGTACAGTAATTCCAATGGACTGAGGAAACTACAACATTTTTTAATTTTAGGTCTTCAAAAGCACTCCCAGTGGCCAATGAGCATAGCACAATTGTTCCCAAACTGCTTTGCTCGCGTACGCCTTTAGGATTCGAAAAGTAACCACAGATCCTCACAACGTTGCACACGAAAATATAGACTGTCCGGATGAGAGGTGCCCAAAATTAAAAGTTTATATCTCAGAACTGATTTTAGGTAGATACGAATCTAAGTCAGTGGCATACGTAACAATGCATTGCGTCATTTGATCTTAATTAAGATGATTGTTGTTCGCTCCGCGTGTACACAAAGTTTCTTAAGTAGATAATCTAAAGGTTATACAAAATAAACATATCTTCAATTAAAGAAGTTCTGCAATTATTTTTAAAGAAATATTATTCCTTCACTTTAAAAATATAAGTAAACTTCAAAGTAGTTATTACAGAAATGTATCCACAGATACCCTGTGAACTGGTCACGGATCCCTTGGGATCCGCGGAGCATATTTTGGGTACCACTGGCCTAGCGTCATGAATAAACACCAACTGAAAATGACTGCTTCTTGCATGTACTTCTGTTAGCCGTTATAGATGTAACTATTTTGAGTAGCTCATCGAATGACGGAATATCTACCCGCAGAAATTATAGTAGTCGTTTGGCGCAACAAAAATGAAGTCTGTCGCGAAATTTTCGTGTGTCTACCGTGGTTTTCTTCTGTGCCATTGTTCGCTTCAGTGGCCATGCTTTTTCTTTTCCATTCATAGAGCTAAAAGCAGCGGCTACAACAGCAGCATCAGTACCATTCATGTTTAAGCGTCCTGACTTACATACAAAATGAAATATTGCAAAATAATTCTGAGTAGCCTAGGATGAAAAATATTGCACAGTATCAATTCAAGGCACTAGTGTTGTAAAGTGTCCATTACTTTTATCCAGTTTTAACTACAACTGAAATTAGTCGACAAGTTTTAGTAAAGCTCTTCTGATAACAAACTCCAAAAAATTCATTTACCACTTCTGAGATGTTACTTGAGGACAGAAGCCCACGCAAGTCCACCCTCCTTATTTTCTTTGCCGAAACGTCCTAAGAAATATTTAACCTAAATGACAGACCCGTTATTTGTATAACAATAAATGGTTGCCTCTTTGCAGACATTCGCTCAGGAGTATGACGTGTTCGGCTACATGAGCGCCCTAGGAGCGACGCTGTTCATGGCCCTCAACATCGTCGTCATGCGGAAGTGTAAAGACGTCCACTTTTCTGTGGTGGTGCTGCACCTGTCCCTGTGGTCCCTTGTCGTGTCCCTGACAGTTATGGTGACACTGAAACAACACCACCACCAGCACCTTCTCAGTCTACCCCACGGGCTGTACGAGTGGGGCCTGGCAGTGTTAGTCAGTGCGCTGGGGCTCTCTGGGCAGGTGCTTGTTGCCAAGGCTTTGGGTAAAGAAGGAGCCGGTAGGGTGGCCGTCACACGCTCTCTGGATATCGTACTGGCTTTCATTTTGCAAGTGTCCGTATTCGGTGAAGTTCCGGACTTTCTGAGCGTTTCCGGAGCAGTGATGGTTCTACTGAGTGTCTTGGCGATGGGTTTGGAGGAACACATAATATACTGGACCAGCCTTATCCCTTGAACACGTCGGATGCTGAGGCTTATAATAGTCCATAAAATGTAATAAATAATATATTACACGAGGCTTCCAAGTAGTAGGTCATGGCTTCAAAATTTTCGAATTGGCATGAAACTGTATATTGCTTGGACTATTAGACAAACCTTATGTTTCTCAATCAAAAACTCTGTAGGTCTGCCCTTGACGGGTTGTGCGATTATGCAAGACATCATTTTAGGGCACTGAAATATAGGTCATGGTTGTCTGGAAAAATAGAAGGGACAGTAAGACTATAAACGAATACAGAATTTTTTAGGAAACCCCCTGGACCAAGAAGGTCGTCAATATTAAGATGCTTCTTACAGAGTTAACTTATGAGGTTGCGAAGTGTATTAAACTGGATCAGGATTGTGTCCAACGGTGGGATTAGTTTTTGGAGTGTAGAAAATGCAGTTTGTATTACCACAGTGTCAGTTTATTTGTTAGTTAATTTACTGTGTTTTTGCTTGTATCAAGGTTATGTACTTTAATATGCTTATAAAGTTCATGCGTATCTTGCACAACTGTGGAAGACACTACGATCAGATAAATTTGTTGTTTCTTAACAGTGATGTATCAGTTTATGACGCCGTGTAACACATAATTATGTCCCTTTTAGACTCCTGATAAAATTGTAATAAGGATCCAACCAAAGGGACTGAATATCATATTGAGAGAGAATAAGAGAGAATATGATCTAGTACAATATTGAAATATAAAATATTGAAAAGAAGACTATCTAAATCCAAATTGTATTCTTACAGATGTCTCCTATTTTCATTGTATATCATTTTATACATGACATTATAACATTCCATTACTCTGCCCTATCCTAAGCCACTTTAATCCAGTCCATTTCCTACACTTACAACTTCGTGTTGCCTGTCTGTCTGCCACGCACAATGGCTCTTTTCTGCACTAAAAAAAATCAGCTTTTAGGTGCTGTAAAATATGTTGAACGAAGCGGCCGGTCCTAGTTAGATTTATTATAGAGAAATTTGGTGTAACGTTTTAATTAAAACACGAACTTCTAGGGGTGCAGCAAACTGTCTTGTCCTAAATAAAAAAGACGTATTATTTCAAAAAGCTGTATCTAATTTTTCACTTCTCTCGTTGTCATAGTAAGATGATTCTCTGCAGATAATATTTTAGATTGCGTATTTAATTTCGTTATGACGATGTGCACTCGACATAAATCTTTCTCTTCGAAATGCTTGCTTTGTCCTGTATCACCCAGTTTAAAGTAACATAAATGGATTATAAGACAGTCGTCTTTCTCTTTGTAATCGCTTCTCCATCATATTTACTGTGATATCTGGATCAGAAGCTGTGCCTAAAGCAAAGCACAGCCGGCTACAGAGAGCAGGTAGTTTGCGTGGTCCGGTAATTTGTCTGGGTTTCAGGATTTCGGTATATTTCTCGGTGAAAATAGAGGTATAAACCATTAAAAATTATCTTGTTATTCATTTATACTTTAAAACTATGTTGGTCCACATTATTTAGGATATACTGCTCCTGAAAACATTTACTTTTTTCATAAGCGATTTACTCATGAGCAAGAAATATTTTGGGTGTAACATAACCAGTAGTCTGTGATTTTTAGGTCTACAGGTGGGTTGTCACTCGCAGGATAATGAAGTGTATGCGTAGAGTTTTACAACAGAGAGAAAGAGAAAGGCTTTTTTTTTAATGACGTGAATTGCTAAAATCACACAGCTTCGATGTTAAATGAACGAAATACGGGCAGGAATATTGGTGCAGTGACATTGATAGGGGAAAATCAAGTACTCCGAGAAACACCTGTCTCCCTCTAAATCGGTCTACGACACAACTCACACAGACTGAAGAGGTTACGATGGGCTGGATATCTAGGTGGACTGTATAATGCTTAATGAGAAAGTGTGTGATATATATACAGGACAATTGGCGCTTTTAGGACAGTGATATGTAGGAGGTTATGATGAGCTAGTTATGTAGATAGCTAGGATTACGTAAGTGGGAATTGTGTGAGTTAAGCGGGCTCAGTTGGTGTTGTAGCGAAATGTGGGAGGACATGATGGGTTCGGTATGTAGCAAGGAAGGCTATAATCAAGAAATGCACGAACTATAGAGTTCACCTAATGTTGATGCGATAATGAAATACAGGAGGTTAAGATGGATGGTTAAGCAGTTAGGATGGAGAAAGTGAGTTGTTTTTAGAGTAGTGTAATGTAGGAGGTTAGGATGGGCAGGGCATGAGGTTGCGACTGGGGACAAATAATACACAGAAAGTTTCGGTAGAGAAATCTTTCGAAAAACTTCGATTTGGGAGACTGAGAAGCAGGCGAGAAAAAAATATCGAATTTTATTTAGAGAGTTAATTTAGGTTAGGTTAGGTTAGTTTATGAGTGTGGGAGGTGGATGTGAGTTGTACCAGATCGCAGGGACCTTTCCGATAACCGCGGTCAGATATAAGAACTCTCGAAGGATTCTGACGTACACCTCAGTAGCGAATTCTCCGGTATAGCTGGTATTGAGCCGCCATACTACTGAAATTGGATAAATGGCTTCATTTCTTTAGTAATTAGGAACATGATGGAATAAAAACAATGCCACGCAGCGTGTAAAAGTACAAATAAGCGTTTTTTCTTTGTAATATAAACACGACATGTTTTTTTGAGTAGGAGGAAATGATTTCTTGAAATTATCTTAGATAAACTTCAGACTTCATAAAACTACTAAGAAGAGCAGCTGCTGTAGGTTTTTTTTATTTCGTTATGTTAAGGATCATGCATCCAGATAACACATGCTGACGTCACGTAATTACAACAGGTGACACTGCAGACCAAACACTAATCTACATCGTAATGCAACTGAACATTTTTCTCACTAACTTCACTTCCAGCAGCTAAAGTTGTTCATCAGTTACACATTACACAAAACAGCTTCAGCGAGAAGTAATACAGGATATTCTCAGTCAGAAACCACAAAGTTCTACTGCACATCTATAGGAAAGGAGACGAGATGAAATTATGCACATACGTACATACGCACACACGCACGTACATACACGTGTACATACATTCCATGGATCCGTAAGTGTGTCATAATTACAATAGGATGTGGACTAAGACATAAATATACAAACATATACAGAATTTGCAATGTAAAATAGCATTTTATAAAACAGTGTTATAATATATACGTCTTTACTCACAAAATATTTTTCTACAGATTAAAGTTAGTGTGTGTTTAAGAATTTTCTTAATGTTACTTTAATTTTCGTCTTTTAATTCTTAAGGATTGTCAGAATAAGTGGTAGAGAGTTGAAAATTCAGATGCCAGCGTAGAACATACTGTTTTGAAAACAAGATAGGTTGACATTTGGTCTACGAATATAAAACTTATTTCTTTTACTAATACTATGTATAGATGAATTTTTGTGAAAACTTTCTTGATTATTGACAATAAAGTTCATTAATAAAAAAAACATAAATCCCCAAGTAGGCCTACTATACATTAATGAACATCGTATGGAGGAACAGGACACGATACACCTTCCATTACCAGGTTATACAGGATGGTTTATGATTACTGTAGGAGATGATATCCCAGGTCTTAGTGATTTAAAAAAGTCTGTATCGACATGTGTCAGATTTTGGACGGTAACGGAGTTATAGTCGTTTGAAACTTAGAAGACAGGGTAAGGATTATTGTAAATAAATGGAACGAGATAATAAACAGGCATAATACCTAATAAATTTGAAGTATAAATTTAACTTAAATTCATGAATTTGCTTTCAGTTTAAACTGGCCTGTGTTGTAAGCTGTTTTTCGAAAATGTCACCGCCGGCCGCAACTCACCCCGCCGCTCTGCTGTGAACAGCGCGAGTTGCGAATTGCAGCTTCCGATGACTGTTCCTCTTCTAGCCGTTTCAAGGTCGCATAGTGTGGCGACGCGCGGTTCACAGGAGGGCAATTACGGCTATTTAAAAGCACCCATACCTCCGTAATTATTGAGAATAGGATACATTTTGGTATTAACATTTTTATAATAAGGAACCAAGAAATCATCTCCTGCAGTAATGTCCACAAGTCATGAATCACCCTGTATATTAGGAACAAGTTTCTGTCGTCAAAACCGACATAAAGTAGGGTATATTTTTGTTCGAAAATACCTGTATTTCAGCAGTTACTTTACAACATCCACTTTCGATGAATAGTCGAACAATTTCACTGAAAGATTCTGGAAACAATCTGTGTTTTAATTAGCGAGTTGGCAGCTGAACTGACTGGGGTGTCAAACAGGAGAACACGAGGTTAATATGCAGGAATAGCAGCGACGTGAACTTTTCTGTTGTTACAAATCACCAGGTCTTGTGTGTATAAAAATCATTAGCTTACTTTTGTTGTTGTTCTGAATTTCAGCAGCCGCACCATCAGCGTTCTAGAAAACGTCACAACTGGTGTTTTTAACCTTCTGGCACAGAGCGCAGGTTTGTTACAACAGACTGCCAACTGCCAACTGTCAATTGACACTGCGTAACATTTTATATCGAACATTTCATATTCCTCACCTACATCGCAATGAAAGGCTAGAATCTCGAATGTTGTAGATCTCTCAGAAAATTGTTTCCTTTTCCGCTTTAACTGAACACTACTCATTATTCGGGTGAATTCGAGAGTCTTCGCGAAATTCTCAACTTTATGCGGATAGGCTTCAGTACTTCCAACCCTTGCATAGTAAGAATAATAATCGCAAATAACAATTTTGGTTACAGTGCACAAAATTTCATATGTATTTTACGAGGCTGTAATTTTTTAGGTAGTTTTAGAAGTTTACATTATTTGGTGACTTCTCGGCCTAAATGTCATCAATTTCTTAATAAACGCGCAAAACTTTGTTGTGGCTTAATTTTGGGATAAGTGACGAAATTTTGAGTATTTGGTAACACATTTGTTCACGGGTAGGTTAGCAACGCTGACGAGCATGTGAGAACAATTATTTAAAGCTGATGTAGAGCGGCTTCATGATTTGTGTCTCTCGTCAAACGTTACTGGGTTAATCACTTGAAAAAGAATGCAATGTGCGGGGTACGTGGCACGTAGGGGGACAGGAGAGGTGCATACAGGACTTTGGTGCAGAAATATGAAGGAAATATAAAATTTGTAAGCCTTGGGCATAGATAGGAAGATAATATTAAGTTTATCTTTATGAAATAGGATGGGGGATGTGGACTGGATATCTCTCCCAGGACAGGGACAAGTGGCAGGCTCTTATGAGGTGGTAATGGGAATTTGGGTTCCATAAAATGCGGACGTTTCTTGATTAGCTGAGTAACGATTGAGTGGCTTTTCAGAAGAGGCTCTGATCAACGGGCAGCTCATTACTTGATGTTTTTTATGAACTGGACATCATATATTATCAAATTATTTATTTTAAGGAATGCACACAGAGAAGAACTACTTCGCATTTCTTGAAGCAAAAACAAAATTTATATGCCAGAAGCAGTTATTTCAAACTCACGTGCACCTCTCGAGAAAGAATACGAAGAGTGATACCTCCTCGATTTCCCAGTCAAACTGTGCATGCATTTCTTCTTTTAAAGAAAATTTAAACTATAAGAAATTTCATTAAACAATTTTGAGAGTTATATTTTTCACAGCCCCTTTTATTTTGTTGTTGTTGGAAAGTTGACTTATGTATATTTCGTGTATGTATATATATATAACTTTTTCGGTAAAGGTGATCAGAGTGAAATATTATTTAATAAATTTAAAACAAAGAATACTATGTGAGTAATTGGATATAACCAACCAGGCTAAATGGTCTTCCTATTCTGGCTGTCGGCGACAAAGAAGAAGCAAAAATGGACATTAAAGAACTTATCAGTGATTTTGCAAAAACACATGCCAGGAAAAATAATTTTAAATTTAGGACTTGATTAAAGTGTTTCTTGGAAATACAACAGACGTTCAAATTTTCCGAAGATGAAGAGCTCGTAATCTCCTGCAATGTTGTGAGTTGGCAATTAAATTCATGCTTTGTTTTTTCTCAAAGTCCTCGGTCTGAAAAGAAATCGGTTCACGTAATTTTAAGAAACTAAATTTAAATAAACAGAAAGGCTTATATTTGAAAACAAAATTTGATGTTTTAAATTTCATAAAAACTTTTTATATATTTCACGGGTGCGACAGGATCCGTCGGCCAGCTTTAAAGAGGAGCCTAAAAATCACAGATTCGCCACCACATACCTGAAACGAATATTTTTTTCTGACCGTGAGGTGATCCTGAGGGTATCCAGTGTGCCCCAAGTTTAAGCTAATGTCACATTTGGTGTACTTCAGTGAGTGTGCATATGAGATGAACTTCATAGTGTTCACACCAAAGAGACCACAAGCGTGAGTCTAAATGTGTTGTTTAATGAGGCTGTCCATTGCTAAGATCATTCATGAGTTGGTGATAGATAAATGAATGTGTATGGATAAGTGATGGAAAGCTACCAACAGGAGAAACCCGAAATATCTCACAATACCATTTTGTCCACCACAAATCTCATATTGATTGGGAACGAACCCAGCTTCTGAGGAGAGAGGCCAGTGATTAATCGCCTGAATCACGGCAAGGCCCAAGAAGACCACGATCTTAGTGTTTTAATATTATCGTCCAATCTAGCCACTAGGCTTTCCAGGTGGGCCAGTTTTCAGACTAAAATTGCCTACGAATAATACATCTCTCCCGTGTTTACTATCTATCTCTTTACGTGTCCATACATTCATCACAACTGAACGTCTTACCCTCATACAACATACATTTGTTAGCCATTGTAAATATCCTTACCTAACGCTTAGACTCGTCTGTGTAAATTACGTTGATATATTTTATTTTAAGTGTGTGTGTGTGTGTGTGTGTGTGTGTGTGTGTGCGGGGGGGGCTTGCAGAAATTTGGTTGGTTGTCGCTTGTATTATGGCGACCTTCTGTTAGGAGAAGACATGGAGACGAGCACAATCTTTAAACAAACCTTTAGAAAGTAAACAGAAAATGCTGTAACTTTTCATTTCCGTTTAAATCTGATCAATAAAAACAATCTATATGGAGAATGGCGGTCACAAAATCTTTCTTTTCCGAGTTATGTGTTAGTATCGAGCATGAAAAAAATCCTCTTTTTTATCTTACTCACATACCTGTAATAAATAAACGTCATAAACAAGTGCACCGGCACTCACATGCAGTAAAACATCTTCATGATTGAAAGTACCGCTGTTTGTTCAGAATAATATATTGCTACAATTCGATACACATTTATCGATTCCAACTGTGCACGTTATCGATAGTGTAAAACTTGTTTTGGCGCTTGGAATCCAAGCGTAGCACTGAACGCTTTTCTCTTGCGGTGAACATATATTTGTTTTCAAAATGCAGCCAGAAGGTTCAAGAGTTTCCAAGGTTCGGAGTTCACGTTATTAGGCAGAAACGTTTTATATGACACTATTTATAAAGGTATTCCATAATCATTCCGCACATGTACGTGTATGTTCTGTGATGTATGGTTATGTATGTTTCCAGGAAGGAAAGAATAGTAGATTGTCATTGCAAATTCTCCAGCAAGCAGCTGGCGATAAAGAAAATCTTGTTGGTGGAAGCAGGCAGCCGATTACAAATGTGAAAGTTGGTGTGAAATTAGGGTAAGGTTAGATAGCTTTCATTATTCTGTAACTATGTTCACAGGATATTTTGAAGTCATATAACTTCTTTATAAAGAAACTATAGTATTTACTTTTGTGTGTCTTGGAGTCGAACGAATATGCAAAGCTGAAGAACGTGGAGACCAATAATAGTAGTGTTCAGAAAGGATATTTGTCACTGCTATCATAAAGCCAGACATATGAAAAATTCTCAATGCTACTGTGGAGAAGAATTTATCTGAGCTAAAATTTTCATTTATTATAAAAGCATGCGTATAAGTATGGCGAGGATTCTGTGATGTAATTATTTTCTTGTGCTGTAACTTTGTAAATAGATATATATTGCATATTTGTGTTTGAAAGAAGTATAGTGTTAGATCAGCTACATCCTTCACTTAGTCCCTTGAAAGATGTGTGAACTGTACATAGTATATTCTCTTCTGTTAGGTCTATGAAAGTGAATTGTAGACTCTAGTGCAATCAAATTGCAATCTTCTGTGCCAAAATTTCTGTTAGGTGTTGCAAATATTATGTCAGTTTATTGTGTAATTTATTGTAATTCAGTTACGAATGGGTATGAGTTTAGATTATAATAAATTTCCCTATTATCTTGGTATGGGGACAGTTGACATTCAAAATTTAAAGAAAGTGAAGTTTCACACTTTACATAACAAAGTGTTTTTGCAGCTGCCCAAGTTATGTAGTGTTGAACTGGTTATTTGTAAATGATGAACGGAAGAAGATGTATAAGGAGGATGATGTAATCCACTTTATGACACTTCAGTTTTGTTTGGCTGGATGTAAATAAACAAGGACATTATGCAATTTGAATATCTGGTCATCAGGTTGAGAAAGTAAAGTAAATTAAAATAAACATCTATTCTAATCAGTTCAAAGTAGACATAGTGTGACCAGGAAATGATTTTATTGTGTTGTATGTCCTGGTAACTTTCAGGTTGTGTTCCAAAGTAAAGGAAGAATGAAAGAGAAGAGCCAAAACAGTATGTGTGACCTGTATGACATAATCTAAAATTTAAGATGGTTTTGTTTTCACAGAGGACTGTGAATTTGCTTTTAACAGTGGGAATTGTTCATAGCAGTTTACACACAGAATTATATTTATGAGGTTTTAGAGCAGTATCCATTGTTCTGGAATATGATGCTATGTTCTGTTATTGTCCAGAGTATGAGACCAGCTGTACATACATAGAAAAAAAATTAGGATGATGGACAGATTTCTGATAAAAAGGCCTTAAATATCTTACTTTTGCGAGGTGTGTGATAAAAAGTGAGTATCATCACTCAGTCACCTCTACTGACATTATACTAGGCAATTGTGCATTTGCCTTAGTTGATCAATTCTCTAAATTGTATAGCACCTGTGCAAATAACTACAATTGTGATGTATCTGTTCTTCTGGGATGTGATGTTGCATCACTGGATAATTCATTTCCTGATGATGCAAGACAACATAGTGGTCTCATCCTCAAGGGTCTAAAATGACCAAAATGAATTGTTACTCAGTGACATGCTATGTCCTAGCAGAAAAGATATCTCACATTCATGCATATCTGCAAAGGACCTGTCAGGTCAGACAGATGGTTAATAAATATGTAGTTGCTTAGTGTAATGTCAGTAGAGGTGACTGAAGATTATGATGCACCTGAAGAACACTGATAGATATTTGAGGCTCTTATTGGAACTTTGACCATCAGCATACTTGTTTGTATGTGCAGGCAGAGCTGGTCACATCCTCTACAGAGGAAGCCTGCCTACTGTGAGCAGAGTAAGAATTGGTTGATACTGTCTGTCGGGAGAATAAAATGGAGTTAATTTCTGAAATGTTGTGATTCTTGTGTTGAGAAATCAGATGATAAATGGCTTGGAATGTTATGTAACATGAGCATCAGATAACTTTAAACTTTAATTAGAGATGAACTGGTTGCTTTGGATGAATGTCTATAGGTAGGCAGATGGTGAAGTGTATGGATAACATGCTTTTCTAACACTGCATAGCACAGTTGTCATGTGGAGTGTCTTGGATCTTAGCTTGCATTCTTGTGTCACATTGAAATGGCTGCTTATTATTTTTATTACATTTTTATCACAGAGAAAAATGTGAGAAAAACAATACAATAAATGAAAAAGTGATAGAACATACACTGATGAAAGGAAATTTGAAGAAGAAGAAAGTGGCTGACAAATTCATCCAAACTGATAAAGCAGAGGACAAGCCAAAAATTACTGTAACAGATCTTACATCAGAGGGTATGTTAAGCTGACAGGCATATTTAATTTGGATGTGTGAAAATATTTGTGTAATTGAATATGGTTTTACATAATTTATTTATTTCCACCTAATATGTATAAATTTGTTTCCTATTCCATACTGTGGATGTAGGAGGATAAAATTTATTCATTCTTGCCAGTATGTATGTATGTATATGTGGTAGCCCAGGGGCGTATTTAGGCCTAGGCAGACTAGGCAGCTGCCTAGGGCGGTAGATTTGAAGGGGCGGCTTCTAAGCTGTCAAAGTTACTAATTAAATAGGT
>JGI20166J26741_10105559_pt1 | contig 17258 bp, 11 predicted proteins | sample TergutCu122P5_FD_26741 | JGI IMG/M metagenome (IMG submission 26741)
CAAGGAGTAATCGCGACAAACGCATTATGATTGTCCCAATCCCGCGTTATACGAATCTCGATTAAAATCTTCACAGTCTGTCGCCGAGAACGCCGTTGAACCGTTCGGCGTTTCGGCTCCGCCTGTGAAGTTTTAATCTGAGATTCGTATTAGTCGTAAAGGAGGAATATCCGCTGTCCAAAACGGAACGGAAAACCATCAGGCTGGATAAATACCTGGCGGACGCGGGGGAGGGCAGCAGAAGCCGCGTCAGGGCGCTTATCAGAAGCGGCGGCGTCCGGGTCGGCGGAGAGACCGTGACCGACGAAGGCTTCAAGCTCTCGCCGGAGAGGGAGGTCACTCTGTCCGGCAGAAAAATCGCCTATGAGAAATGGATATACCTCATGCTCAATAAGCCGCCCGGCGTCGTATCCGCTTCGGAGGGCGAAAAGCGGGAGACGGTGATCGGCCTGCTGGACGCTAAGTACCGCGGAAAAGGTCTGTTCCCTGTCGGGCGGCTGGACAAGGACACCTCGGGGCTCCTGCTGATAACCAACGACGGCGCTTTCGCGCACAACACCCTGAGCCCCGCGCGGCATGTGGAAAAGACCTACGAGGCCGAAGTGGACGGGTTTGTCGGCGAGGCGGACGCGGAGGCTTTCGCCGCGGGCGTCGTTTTGGAGAACGGGGAGCGCTGCCTCCCGGCGCGGCTTGAGATACTTCGCGCGCCGGCGGCGGAGAGTTCTACCCCTTCCATGGGCGGATTGCCCGGCCCAAGGATACATTGCGAAAATTCGCAGGTTGATGCGGAACGGTTTTTTACCGCGAAGGTCCGGATCACGCTCTGCGAGGGCAAGTATCACCAGGTTAAGCGGATGTTCGCTGCTGTCGGCAAGCGCGTGCTTTCGCTTAAGCGCGTCTCGTTCGGGGAAATCGCGCTGGACGGGGAGCTGGAGGAAGGCCGGGCGCGGGAGCTGAACGACAAAGAAAAAAAGTGGGTGAGGGACAATGGGGGGCATTGACGGATATGGTTTGGGACAAAAAGGATTACTGCCCTGCTTATGACTTCCTGGAGATATTCGACTGGGAGGAGCTGATCTTTATTTTTCAGTCTCCGACTCCAGCTCCCCCTTGACTATTAGCCGCCCGATAGGGTTCATCCTGTAATCGCAGGTGATGAGGGTTATCTGCTTTTTGTCGGAGACCTGATCCATGACCCATGTGTCCTCGGGGGTGACGCTGAATATCTCGGTGACCGCATAGGTATACAGGTATTGTTTATTTTCGGTCACGACCTCGTCTCCCGGCGCGAGCTCCGAAAGCCTGTTGAAATGCCGTCCGCGGACGCGGCTCTTGTGACCGGCGAGGACATAGTTCCCGGTCTGGCCCATTTTTCCGGTGTCGTCCACCGAGCAGACGGCGATATTCAGGTTATGGGCCGACGCGCCGGTCACAATCGGAGACTTCAGGCCGATTTTCTGAATCGTTATTATTCCCTCCATATGCTGCAAAACGTATTGCACATCGAACGCCGCGTTGACGTCTTCCTCCATCAGATCGGCCTCTATCGCCTCCGCCTGGGTGGGAGCGGGCTCGGCCGGGGCAGGGGGTTCGGCCGGGGCGGAACTCTCCGCGGGAAGAGGTTCAATGCGCGGCTCGTCCCCGACGGCCGCGGCCTGCGGCTGCGCCAGCCAGGCGTCAATGGCGCTCGCCTGCAGCCTGGAAAAGTACATGGCTTTCAGCCACGGATAGGAAGCGACGGTCAGGCCGACAAGTATAACGGCCACTCCGGCCGCGACGCCGAGTTTTTTCATAAAACCCCCGAATTCGGTAATATATACCGGAGTGCGAGAACATTTGCCGACGACGAGCCGACACGACGAACGCTTCAGCGGCGTATCGGCGGAGGAGGTTAATACTTTCGCACTCTGGTTGAATAAAATTACAAGCAGCAAAAGTTCGCTGCTTGCAGGGGATACACATTGGTTTTAGAATTCCGGATTTACGAATCGAGGCCGTTTCCGTCTGAGGCATCGCCATTCATTATCGGGAGAGAAAGCGTAACGGCGGCGCCAGATGATATGCCGGCCCCGCCATCGTTAAGATTCTGATCCTCACCGTCGCCGAGGGAAGCATCCCCGCCGGCGTTCAGGTTAAGGTCCTCACCTGCGTTAAGATTCTGATCCACGCCGGCGTTTATATTCTGATTCTCACCGTGGTTCAGATTCTGATCCACGCCGGCGTTCTGGTTCTGATTCCCGCTGGAGTTCTGGTTCTGATTCCCGCTGGAGTTCTGGTTCTGATTCCCGCTGGAGTTCTGGTTCTGATCCGCACCGGCGTTCTGGTTCTGATTCCCGCTGGAGTTCTGGCTCTGATTCCCGCTGGAGTTCTGGTTCTGATCCTCGCCGGCGTTGAGGTTCTGATCCTCGCCGGCGTTGAGGTTCTGATCCTCGCCGGCGTTGAGGTTCTGATCCTCGCCGGCGTTCTGGTTCTGATCCTCGCCGGCGTTAACATTCTGTTCTTCACCGGCGGCGGGACTCTCACCCGATCCGCCGTTCTTGTCCGTATCAGCCCCCGCGCCGCCCGGGGCCGCGGACGCGCCGGTTCCGAAGCTCACAACCCCGTCGGGGCCGGAATATACCATGAACTCCGGCGCCGAAACGAGTTCTTCATCATACGGCGAGACATGCCCGCCGGAAACGACCACGTTCCAGTCCACAACGGAATTATTGTTGACAGCGCGCGCCAACTCAAAATTCATAAGCCCGTCAGCCGGGATTTCCCCGTAATATCCGTCAGGGAAGTACAGAAGATACTGGATATCGATCTCGTCGCCCGGACGCACCGGCTCGGGGTAATAAGCGTACAGCCCGTCTCCGCAGGCGTTCATCCGCGCCATTCCGGCAAGCCCGCCGTCTGTGTACGAAAGATTTTGCACGCAGAAGACTTCTTTGCCGTCGATAAGGATCATGTTTTCAACGTCGCCGCTGAGCCCGAACCGCGCGTAAACGTCCGAATAATTTTCATCGCAGACGTCATAGGCGAACCTGTAGTTAAGAAGAAAGGCACTTCCGGGCGCCGCGCCGGAGCCGGCGTCCGCGCTGCTCACGGCTGCGGACATCAGATAATCCTGCGCGGAGGCGTAATCCCCGCCGCCGTTAAGCAGACTCATAAGCTGATCGGCCTGATCGGCGCTCATGTCTATGGGGTTGACGGAAGTTTGGACGAGCGAGGCGACGGGATCGCCGGGGACGGCGACGGCCGACGCGCTTCCGGCGTCCGCGGAAAACGTCCTCCAAGCGTTGGCGTAACCGAGGCCCGCGCCGGACATACCCGCCGCCGCCGCGAGGCACAGCGCCAGGGCCGCTATTTTGCCGGCGCTTATTTTAATGGGGGTTCTCCGCGTCTTTTTCATGCGCAAGTTTCTCACCCGCTCCTCCTGGGATTGCCTGAAACCTATCCCCTAAACTCAAAACAGACTTATATCACGGGGCATAAGGCTTATAATTCACGTTTCCGGCGTCATATGGGGCTCTCCAGGCCGGATCCAGGAAGACGGCGTTGTTCTCCGCCTGAATCGCTTCGAGCGACATGCCGGCCTTCAATTTATCCCCGGTTTGAGCCAAAGAGTAATACGCCAAGGAAATAACTATCTGATCCCCAGCCATAAGCGGTTTTTCGAGGTAAAAATACCCGTCCGAGCCGCCGTACGCCAGCAAGGAATCGGAGAGCGGATCGAAAGCCCACCCGCCGGAGTCCGCGCCGCTGACCCAACCCAGAGCCGCCGCGTCAAACCCTGCGAGCGCCGGTTTCATCCTTATGTACACGGGGATGCCTGTGTTATTCACATAGGAGAACCTTTGCACCAAAATCTGACCCTCCGCCGGATAATCCGTCTTTTCAAAGAGGGAAGCGTCCTCCCCGCCGCCGTCCCGCCACCAGGACAGGAAAGCGCCGTTCAGAAGGGACTGCTTTTGGCCGGAGCCGGGGACGCTGTCCACTGCCCGGGACAATTCTATCTGGCGCGAAACGTACGTCTCCGTGAAATTGTAACAGCCGAAATCCAGCTCGGCGCATTGCGCCGCGCTCCCGCCGGAAACGCCCGCGGAATAAAACAGGCTGGGAGCGTCGCTCGCCCCGGACGTGAACCACGCGTATGTCGCGCCAAACCCGAGGGACGCAAACAGAATCAAAAAACACAGCAGCAAACTGGCCGTCATCCGTCCGCGTATTCGTCTAATCATCACCGCAACACCCCGCTTCCGGCATGTGATCCGCCGGGAAGATAAACTGTCAGTCACCGATTCGAAGCATCCTCGGTCTCAGACCACGGCGCGGCCCATTCGGCGCCGCCGCCGGCAATCTTTTTCTCACAGCCCTGGATCATGTCGACCTTATTGCCCCCGAGGGCCCAGACCGTCCCCCCGTCCGCCGCCAGAGGCGCGTTTCCGGGAACGTAGGCGGCGTAACATAGGGTTATGCTGCCGCGGTCCTCCGGATCGGGGAAAATCGGACTCGTACAGTAAAAATAATCGCCTATTCTCGTAAAGGGAGTGAAACTCAACGCTCCGGAGCCGTCGTCCGTCACAAGCGCGACGCCGTAAACCAAGCCGCCGGCCTCGTCGTTCGCGCCGACCCTTATGAAAACCGGAATCGTCGAATAATTCTCATAGGATTTGACGGAAAACAGGAGATCGCCGGGCAGCGGCCCGCCGGTCAGACCGTTCCCCGCCGGCCGCAGAGACGAAAGGATCCCGCCGTTATCGTTCAAAAAGCCGGAGAGCCACTCTGAAAAAGCCGCGCCGCCGGAAAGCCCGGCCGGGTCGCCTCCCATGCCGTTCTCGAGGGCGGACTGGGCTTCCAGCAGATATTCGGCCGTGTCCACGCCGCTGTACGCCGGGTCGGACGGAACAGTTATCTCGCCGGCGTGATCGTCCGAGAACCTGAAATATCCCGGGGCGTAGGCGTCTCCCGACGCGGCCAGCCGGACCGTCGCGGACGTCGACCATCCGGCGGCGGCAACCGTGGGCCCGAACCGGGAGGCGGCGGCCGAAGATCTCGAGGCAGCCGCGGGCGCGGCGGCGATTCCGGCCGGCGCGACCCCGTAAACAAGCCACGCGAACGTCGCTCCCGCGGGCACGGCCGACGCCAGTAAAAGCGCGAGGACAATTATGACCGATTTTTTCCTGAAGAATCCCGGCATGTAAAATCTCCCCTCATCCGCCGGAGGCATCCGGCGGGACAGCCTGGCAAAGGCGCGAACGCCCGTGGATATATTGAATAGAATTATTTCGCTTTCTTCCCGGAGTTCTTTCTGGCCGCAACTATCCAAACGCCCAGCCCGGCGATGCAGATTCCGGCGAGCAGGTTATAGTAGAGCGGGGCTTCCCCCGTCGGCGGCATGACCGGAACGTTCTGCCCCGAATTATCCTTGGGAGGCTGAGTCGGGTTTCCGCCCGGTATTTCCTCCCCGGGGATCTCCGTCGGGGCCGGGGTCGGGCCAAGGGTCGGGACGGGAGCCGGCGTGGCGGTGGGGCCCAGCGTGGGCGTCGCGCCGCCGTTTAGGCCCGTTTCCGGCCACGACTCGGTATAACCGCCGTAACCGCCGGGGCCGTACCACTTGTTGTCGTTTATGTACTCCGGGTTCTTGCCCGTCAAGTCGAACGTGAGCTGCAGCTGGGCGGCCTTGTACATGAAAGCGTTGCACGAGGTCCTGCCGGGTAGCTCCACGCTGATGGATATGTCGAGCTGCTGGCCTGGCTTCAGGTTTTTGAATATTACGGGAGACCCGCTGTTGATATGCGTGTCGACAGCCCCAATAGCCGGATCGTTAGTGGTTATATGTATGACAAGCTGGTCGATCAGCGGTTTGTATAAATTCTCGCAGATCCCGCCTTCCACGTAATGGCCGGCGGCCAGGCAGCTCTCGTTGCAGTATTTTATGTTCTTGTCATAGAAATCCTTGTTCTTGTCGGCCATGACAAGGTTCATTATGTCGTCGATCTGCTGGGTCTCCGCGCCGTTGGCCCACAGGTACAGCGTGCTGTTGACGGTGTCGGTGTTCTTTACGGATACTCCGACCCCCTGCGAGTCGCCCGGGGCCATGTTGTAAAAGCTCATCCTGGAGAAAAGGACGTATGAACTCCCGGTGTTCGGGGAGTAGATGAGCTGATCTTCCGATATGTCCTTAAACCAGCTCGAGGTGAGCTTCTGCTTCTCGTCCGAATTCGGGGTCGGCACGATCAGGAAATCCGCGGAGAAATCGCCGCTAAGCGCGGCCTCGTCGTTCTGGCTTCCGATTATGCCGCTGTTTCCCGTCAGATCGGCCTGCCCGTCGTCTATCATGCCGTTGTAAAAATCGACCAGGACGTCCGTATCGTCGGCGGCGAACGTCCGGAGAGGATAGGAGACGGCCACGGCCAGCAAAACCGCCGCGACGGCCAGGGGTTTGCCCAATCTCATCAGATGCTTTCTCACTTTGCACTCTCCTCCGACGTTCCGTTCCGGCGCATGCTTAACCGTGCGAATCGGCGGCCCGCCCCGGCCGCAGCCGACATCAGGCGTCAGCCCGGACGGCTTGTACCAAAACAACAAAACACAGGCCGGCCGATTTGATATGTATGTCAAAATCTACTCCAATTCACGTAATCATTTTAAGTCTATATTAAAAAATAGTCAAGCACTATTTATCAAAAAAACCGCCGGAATTATGTGGAAAGAAATGAAAAAGGCCGCGTTCGGGCGGCCTTTTGGTTCGGATGGAAGCGGAGGAATATTATTACATTTTCATTACATTTTTTAGCGCGCGGTTCTGTCCTTCCCGGCTATCGCGGCGAAGCTCCCCGGTTTATACGCCGCGAAGGAGAGCGTCCCGGCCGCCGGGTCGTATTCCGCTTTTGCCGCCTCCCACCCCGCCGTGTTGCCGTCCCTGAAATACGCGAGCGCGCTCCCCGCGGCCCGGAAAGCCGCGCTAAGCCTGAGCGTCACCCGGAGCGGGGCCGCGGCGCGCGTCAGGGCCAGCTTTTCCGAGGGCGTCTCGACGGTTATCGCCAGGCTCTGCGGCGGGCAGGCGTACGCCTCTCCCGGCGGGAGCGCCGCCGAGGCAGCGGGCGTCTCCGAGGCCGAAACGCGGAATAAGGCGCCCCTCCCGTAGCCCCGCAGGGCCCTGACCTCCGCCGTCTCCAGGCTCCCCGGCGGGAAAGCGGCCGTCATGTTCCAGAGCGCGATCCTGAGCTCGATCTTTCGCTCCGCGAACGCGCGCATGACCGTGTAGGGTATCTCCACGATATGGCCCGCAGCGTTTGACGGGCCGTATTTGGTCAGATCCACGGTATAGACATAGACTCTGTCGGTTATCAGCCGCGAGATCAGCCTCTGGTCGGCCTGGTTGTCCGCCGCGCCCCAGGCGTCCGCGCCGTCGGAGCGGACGCGGTAGGTCAGCGTGTCGGCCTCCCTGTCGTACAGAATCTCGAAATCCCGCGCCGGCAGGGGATACATGTCCGGATTCGCGGTCCCGTCGTACTCGCCCGCCGTTTTCGCCGTGTAGATCCTCACCGGGGCGCACCAGGCGGACTCGCTCCGCTTTGCCCCGGCGGGGCCGGACGCCCGCGTGTCCGCAAGCGCCGGTATGGTTATTTCGATCGCGCCGGCGAAACCGGGGTTGTCGGCGGCCTGGACGACGTAGGCGTACTCCCTGGCGGCCCCGCCGCCCGACCTCGTGACGGTCAGGACGGTTTTGGCGCGGATATAGTAGGCTTTGTTGGCGGTCAGGCCGGTAAACAGCGCCGCGTACATGCCCTCCGCGTCCGGGAGGCTAAGTATCTCCGCCCCGGCCGCGCCGTCCGCGGGCCGCGCGCCCGCCGCCGGGGCCTCGCCCGCGTCCAGCGGGTCCCGCATCCACTCGACGGCTAAATAGTTTTCCGCCACGGCGCGGAGATCGGCGTCGCTGACCTGATTATAGGAATCCATATGCGCCCGGGATACGGGGCCCAGGCCCTCGGGAGGCGCAGGCGGCAGTATGGCGGAAGTCGTCATGGAGATCGGGTTCGACCAGCCGGAAAAGCCGCCGCCGTCCGCGGCCTTGGCCCGTATCCAAAGGTGGTACTGCGTCTCCGGGAAGAGCCCCGTCACCGTGTAATATATATATTCCCCGTCGGTTTTGGCCGCGCCGGAAAAAGCGTCCGGGGACGCGGCCGTCCCGCCGCCGGGATAGGCCGAAAGCGCGTCCGCCCAGCGGAGGTCGTAGCCAAGCTCCGGCGAGTATCGCCAGCGGAGCGTGACGGACGTGTCGGCCGCGGAGACCGGCTCCGGCATGGGGACCGTCGGGGTCACGGCCATCGGGGCCCTGGGGGAGAGGGTGGTGGCCATGACGTAGCTTGGGAAATAGGCGGCCTTGACCCCGCCGGACGTGATATACGGCCTGAAATACACGACGTAGGCCGTGTTTTCGGCCAAAAGGCCGCCAGTAGGCGCGTCCTCCGACGTCACCTCGTATTCCGGGCGTTCCGGGCTTCCCACGGGCGCGATCGTCCGCCAGAGGTCCTCGTTCCCGGGGGAAATCAGCATGGCCATGTACGCCTCATAGCCGCCCGAGCGCGCCATATAGTCGTACCGGACGGCGTGTATCTCGTATTGGCAGCCCGTCAGGTCGATCAGCCGCAGGGGATACTCCTCCAGGCCGGCCGTCTCCGCCGCCAGGCCGTCCAGCACGGCCAGATCCGCCCGGATCAGCGCCTGCCCCTGCGTTTCGGAGGCCGCGTCCGTATAGGCCGCGTCGCTGAGGCGCACAGCCCGCCGGAGGCCCAGACCGTCCGCGGCCTTGCCGAAGGCCAGGCTCCCGTCCTCGGCGACGCCGACAACGGTGTACCAGTTGTCGTCGGCGGGGTTGTAAATCTCGTAATATCGCGTGTCCCACTGGATCGCGACGGAGTTTTCGGTGACCATGTCCGCGCCGAGGGCGTCCTTCTTGACCCGGAGCGGCGGGCGGGAGATCATGTTCGGGTTCGTCGGGACCGCGCCGGAGGGCGGGATAAAGTGCGCGCCCGTGGCCGGGGCGGATTCCTGCCCCGGCTGTCCGTTCGCGAGGATCCTTCTGGCCGTTATGCGCACGTAGTAGAATTTGTTGCTTTCCAGCGGCTTCCGCTCCAGGGTCCCGTCCGCGTTTTTTTGCCAATAGTCCGTAAACGTGTAGGTATAGACGGGTTTTTTGCCGCCGTTCGCCATTGTCACAGAGGACACCGAAAGCGACGCCGCCGGCAGAACCGCGTTAGGGGCCGCGCCGCCTAGCGCGCCGTCGAAGTTCCGTATGTCGTCGGTGACGTAAACCGTGTACTCCACGTTCCTGTCCACATACGCGCCGCCGAAGTCCGCGCCCGCCTCGTCGGTCTCCTGGGCGTTGTACGGCATACGGGCGAAGGCGTCCCAGGTCACGGTCAGGGGATAGGACGGCGCGCCGCCGTCGGTTATGCTCTCTATCGACGGCTTATAGGGCGTGAAATCCGTATGCGTCGGGTCGAAGACGGCCACATCCGAGTCCATGGAGGCGGGCAGGCCGGTCATTACGTCCGTGTAGTATATCCTGGCCTGATAGTACATGACGGCGGCGGGCCGGGCCGTGAGCCAGTAGTTGATGCTGCGCGAGGCGTCCGCGCCGGAGAGCGTCCCCAGAAGCGCCGGGTTCAGGAGGGAGTTGGTTTCGAAATCGGCCGTGTTGGCCGAGAATATCTCGACGCGGTCGATATTCTGTATCGAGGCGGAGATGTTGCTCCAGGTCAGCCTGACGAAGCCGAGCCCCTCCGGCGTCGCGGCCAAAGACGGGCTGACGTAGGCGTCGTTGGTCCTGTACTCGTCCGTGGTCAAAGAGCGGTAGGTGAAGCTGCGCCGGGCGCCGTTTATCGTGACGGCCGTCAGGTTGCGGGCCAGGCCGCCGTTTATCAGGGGTTCGACCTTCACGGCGTAGGGTTTGCCCATCTCGAGGCCGGCGTCGGTTATCGTATAGGTCAGCCTTCCGTTTCCCGACGACAGGCCGGGGTCGCCGGCCAGGACCGTCCTGTACGACTCCAGCGGGATAAACCCGGCCTTCGAGCCGCCGAGGATGTAGTATATCCTGTAGCCGGAAAAGACGGGCGCCCCGTCCAGGGTCGGGTTGTCCCAGGAGACGGTGAGGCTGCTGCCCGAGCCCCTGGCCGTGACGCCTATGTCCGTCAGGAGATAGCCTCTGGCCTCCGGCGCGGACGCGTCCAAAGGCGCCGTCCCGTCGACCGTGACATAGCTCCCGTTCGGCATACGGACGCTGTATTTGTGCGTGTGGTACGGGGTGATCCTGTATTCGTAGAGGCTCCCGCCGTCGAGGGTGTAGTCGGAGGTGTCCTCCAGCTCCGGGGCGTCGTTGTCCGCGATGGTCCTGACCGGCGCGGAGGCCGCGAAGCTCTCGAACCTCGTCGCGTTGCGCAGGTAGACGGCGTAGTTCTGGTGCGCGTCGGCGTTCGGGTGAGGGGCCGAGGCGTACTCCGGCAAAGCGGCGGCGTCGGGTTTGGCCGAAACCGCCGGCCGCGTCCATCTCAGCCTGACCGTATAGGCGTTCGCGCCCGCTCCGCCCGGCATACACGAGAGGGTCAGGCTCGTCACGGGGTTCTGTTGGTTCGCCGGGGCCCGGACGGGGAAAAGGGCGAGGGAGAGGGCTATGGACAGAGCTAATGAGAGGATTGGCTTAAACAAACGGGTGAAATGGGGTAAGTTGTGTATAAAACGGTTTTGCATGGCTCGCACACCTTTTTGGGGTAGTAAAAAACGAAAATGACTGTCACGCTGGCTCGTAATGCCTGTCATCCTGAGGGCGTTCTTTGCCCGAAGGATCTATCCTTGCTTCGGGTTAAAGCCCGGAATTGCAGAGTTGACCGTTCCGTAATCAGGCCCGGAACGGTCAAGACCGTTCCGTAATCAGGCCAGGAACGGTCAAGACCGTTCCCTACAGCGTCAAATTATCCACCTTTGCCAGCACCCTAAGCGCCTCCGAGACCGTCATCGGCCCGTCGGCGCGCATGTCCGCGCCCCCGGCGATCCCTGTCTCCATGGCCGCGGCCAGGCTCTGTCTGAACCTGCCGTCCAGCCCGTCCGGGCCCGCCGCGCCCCCGGCGGCCCCGTAATCCCTGATCATGAGCGAGCCGGCCTTCGTCCCCGTCCTTATCTCGTACAGCCGCATTATCATAAAGTACGCCTCCTGGTTCCGCGCCGGGGTGTCCCCGCCGTCCGCCGGCAGCCCCAGCCAGGACAGCGGCTCCGCGCCGCCGGGCGCGCCGGCCATGCGGGCCGCGCACCCGGCCAAGGCGCGCCGTGGGATGTACGCGTCGGGGTATATCGCGTCTTTCCCCAGGAAATCGCCCAGATTGTACTTGGCGACGAGCCTGGTCTTGTCCTCCGCGCCGGGCGCGTTCCCTATGCCGGGGATGACCAGCGGCCGCCCCGCGAACACGTACGCGCCCGGGGCATAAACGCTCATCGCGAAGTCCCGTCCCTGCGCCTCCGCCGGAACCGGCCGCCAGGTTTTACCGAGGCTTTGATACCCGCCGACCGACGAGCCCGGCGGCAGATCCTTCCCGACGAGCAAAACGGGCGCGTCGAAGGCGTCTAAGGGCAGCGAGTACCGGAGGACGCGCGCCAGCTCTCTGGAGACGGCGGCGGAAAGCTCCTTTTCCGCATGCCCCGCGTACCGCCCGGCCGCGCGCAGGAGGGCCTCGCCGTCCGCCCCGGAGGCGGCCAGGCGGAGGATATCCGCCGCCTCGCCGTCCCCGGAGAGCATCGCGCCGACCCGCCCGTTCAGGGAGGCGAGGAGCCTGTCGTCCCAATCCCCGATGTCAGTGACCGAGCCGACCGCGTCCGCGTAAACCTCCGCCAGCGGGGAAAGCGGGTCCATGCCGTCCGCCGAGCGAGGCGGCAGGTTGGTCAGGGATATCCTTATCCTTATGAAATAATCCTCTATGTCCGTCTTCTTTTTTATATACTCCAGGACGCGCAGAACCGACTCGTTCAGGCCGATGTGCGCCCATTTCGGCGAAAACAGCGCGTCGACGCCCGGCAGCCTGATCCTGAAGCCCTTTTCGGCCTCGTTCGCACGGGCGACGGCCGACGCGGGGATATAGTAGACATAGCTTCCAGCCGGGGCCCCGACCGCCGCCAAGGTGACAGCCGCGTCCGGGCTCTCGCGCAGGAGTTCGCCGAACATGGACGGCCTGTAGACCGCCTCGAAGGCCGTCCCGTCGTCTCGCGCGACCCAGTAGGGCTCTTTCAGCAGCCCCGTCAGCCGCTCGTTCAGATAGTCCGCCCATTCGCCGCCGGCGCGTTCCTTGTCGTAGCCGGCCTGGTCGAAGCCCGTCCTGAACTGCTCCGCGTTCGAGTAGACCGAGGCGTCGCCCGATACGTCCGCCATGCGCACGCGGACCGTGTACAGGGTGTTTGGCTTCAGCCCCGTCAGCTTATACAAAAAGCGGTGGTACCCGTCGAGAACGGAGGGCCCCGCCAGCGCCCTGAGCCGCTCCGCGTCCATGGAGGCGGGCTCGGGCCAGTCGTTTTTATCCTCCTTCAGCTGGAATTGCAGGTCGTATCTCGCCCCGAGGCTGTCGAGGTCGGAGACGGGCGCGTCGAAGCCGATCCACATCTCCGTTTTGGCGTCGTAGCCGCCCCGCTCCCGCTCCAGCGTCAGGTTCACAGGCTCCCTGACCGGCGTGGTGGTCAGGCTCAGCCGGCTCCAGACGGACGCGACGCGCGCGCCGTTCACTATGCGGACGGTCCGCGCGTAGTAGAAATATATCCGGTTCGCGCCGAGGGTCATGTCCGTCAGGGCCGCCGGGCCTCCGAGGGGGCCGGCGGGACGGTAGGCGTACAGATCGGGGTTCGCCGCCGTGAAGCCCGCGCCGTCGTAAATTTCCAGGTTCACGCCGTCCGTCCGCCACCCGGCCTTGTCCGCGTCCCCCAGGCTGTCGTAGAAGTCCCCGAACGGCAGCCGGGTGTTCAGGCTGTTTTCGTCCATCCGCCGGTTTGCGAGCCGGATTATCTCATACTCTATGATCTCGCCGTCCGTTGCCGGTTCGATCCGGTCCCAGAGCAAGGTCGCGCGGTCCACTCCCACGTCCGCGCTGGCAAGGACAGGCGCGGGGGGTATCTTCTCGTTCACGGCGGGCGCGTCCGGCTTGCCCGCGGTGGTTATCGCCGCGAGGGCGGACATGGCGGAGGCGCGTAGCATCTTCACGTTCCCCTGGTTGTCCCGGAACGTCAGAACCATGTCCGCGCATAGGTAGTATTTCTGGTTTTTGTCCATGCCGGTGAAGCCCAAGGTCACGCCTAAAGAAGTGCCGGAGGCTATAAGCCCGGCGAGCGCGTCCGCCGGCACGGCTATGTCGCTGACTGAGACGACCATCCCCGCGCGCAGGGCGTCCCTGGCGTCGGCGTAGCCGCCGGCGGGCGCGGCGGAGGGGCCGGAGAAAGCGACCCGGACGTCCTGGAAAGGCAGCTGGACGAGCCTCGCGTCGGCCCGGCGCGCGGCGAGGGGGTATTGCCCGTTCAGCGGCATGAAGCTGTCGCGCAGGTAAGCCTCGTCCTGGCTGATATAGACGTTTGCCGAGGCGTCCAGGAGGGGGTAGGGGAAAACGCCGTCCAAAAAGCCCCTTACGCCCGGGCCGGGCAAGACGTACGACACGTCAAACGACGCCGCGGCCGGGGCGTAGGCGGTCAGGTTCTGCGGCGGGGGCACCGACGCCTTCGTGATGTCGCTCAGGGTCAGGCTGTCGAACATCGAGGCCGTGACGTCGGCCCTGACGCCGTTGACCGACACCGGGCGCGCGTTCAGATAGTATATATTCGGGAAGAGAAAGTACGGCCGCGTCCCGGCGGGGAAATCCGCGCCGGCGAGGGCCGCGTCCGCGCGGAAGCTCACTGCCGCGACGCCCGTGTAGACCGCCGCCCCGTTCAAGATATCCGTGCGCGCGGCCAGGATTTCGGGCGCGGTGTTAGTGACCTTGCCCTGTGCGTCCGAATAGGAGACGACGACGGCCCCGTCCGGGCCGGGGCCCAAGGTCAGCGTGATCCTGGCGAAAACCGAGGCGCCGGCCGGGTCCGGCGTCAGGGAGCCGGATATCTCGTACTCGACGACGGCCGTTCCGCCGTTCTGGGCTATCAGGCTTTGCAGCGAGGCGTAGTCCCCGACGTCCCAGCGCGCTGAAAACTCCAGGACGGCGCGGCTCCCGTCGGGGCTGTCCTCCGCCGGATAGAGCCTGGGGCCCGGCAGGATCTTGAAGTTCTCCGGCAGGCCGATTGAAACCGCGTTCGGGCCCGCCTTGAAGTACAGTATCTGGGAGCCGAGCGTCTCCCGGACGAGGTTCCCGCCCATGTTCTCCGGGTTGAAAACGACCTGGTAGAACTTCTCGAGCTGGTTCTGCGAGTTGATCGTCAGAGGTATCATCAGCGGGGCCGAGCCGTCGCTCCACATCGCCACGGAGTCGGCCAAAGCCGTCGGCGAGGAGCCGCTTTTCAGGGTGTATTCGCCGGAGTAGTTTTTGTAGGGGCGGACGAGGGCGTAGTATTTGCCGGCCTGCTGGACTATCTCGTAGTCAAGGAAGGTAAAGACCGACGCCGACTGCATCGAGGACGCCGCCGAGATTATGCCGGGCGCGTCGAAGGTCACGCTGAGAGGGTTCAGGATCAGCCCGGGCAGAAGCCCTTTGACGTTCACGCCGACGCGGCCGCCGATAAGATAGGCGAAGGCCGTCATCCCGCTGTCGGACGGGTTTATCTGCACGGGGGTCGGGGCGGCCTTCGTCCCCAGGGTCAGTATGTCCGGGATCTTGATCTGGAATTTATGCCCCAGGTTGTCGCCGGCGTCCAAAGTCACGGGCAGAGCGCCGAAGGACGGCCCCAAAGGCGCGAAGCCGTGTATGCCGTTCACGGCGTCGTCCGCGTATATCCTCGGTATGTCGAAGCGTATCTCCAGCTCGTTGACCGGCGAGCCCGGGTGGGCGTCCAGCGGGGTGACCATGTCCAGATACCCGCCCGGCCCCAGGTCAGGGTCAAGGACAAGAGCCGGGCCGGGGGCCGTGTTGCGGCTGTTCGCGAACGGCACGGAGTTGAACGTGTCCCTGGACACGCCTGTCATGACTTTTTTGCCGAACACGAGCGGGGGCTGGCCTCCCAGGCCGTCGAACCGGAGGACGAAATCCGTTATGTTGCCCGGGACGATATGGTCGGTGACAAAGTAGAGCTGGTTATCGGAGGCGTTCCAGAGGAAGTGCGCCGTGATATTGTAGTATTGGAAGGAAAACCCGTAGCCGGTTTTGAAGGCGAACGACGGCCAAAGCGCGCCGGTCACGGCGTAGTCCGGGTCGGTTCCGTTGTAGCCTGCCATGTAGCCGCCGGCGGGGATGAAGTTGGGGCCGCCTTTTGCCCCGGCGTCCGTGTGCACGCGGTAGGTCGCCGCCAGGTCGGTCCGCCGCAGATAGGCCTGCGAGGGTTCGTCCCACGTCTCGACGTCAAATGCGGCGGAAGCCGTGGAGCCGCCCGTCTTGGTCACCGTGAAAACGGCTATCGCTCCGTTTCCGAGCGGGTATGTCAGCGTATATGTCCCGTTCGTATAGGAGGAGCCGTTTACGCGGTCCATAGGCCAGGCCAAAAACACCCTGTCGCCGGCGGCGGACGGGCTGTTCCCGCTATAGACCGGGGCCGGATTGTTCACGCCGGGGACGAGGGTCATCTGGAAGCTGACCTCGGGGGGGTCCGACGCCGCGAGGGCTTCCGCCGGCGTCCGGGCATACGGGAGGATGTCCGCGAGAAGAATAAGGATCATGAGTCTGGAAAGACCGTATTTCGCCGCCGCCTTAATGTGCATCGCGTCCTCCCGCAGGTGGAAAATGTGGAAATTGATGTGTATAATATACCCAGTGTTTTATAACATATGTTTCCGGCGCGAAGGAAACGGTCGTATGAAACGATCATGATGAAACGATGATGATGAAACGATCATAAAAAAAGCCGCGCGTTTTCATCCCGCGAAAACGCGCGGCCATGCCGATTCTAAGAATCCATGATACGTTGTACTGGCCCCGGCTTATCTCCACATATTGATGTAGTATTGCAAAACCACGAAGAGCAGATATCCCAAAGCCGCGAACCCTATTATGCCCACCGCTATCAGCAGGTTGATCAGCTTTTTGTTTTGTCTGTTGTACTCCGCAAGCCAGGTCTTTTTCTCCTGCGTCCGTTTGAACTCGTCGAGATCGAAGCTGTCCTCGGCGTAAGTCCGCTTCTTCGCGCCGCTCGGCATCGCGCCTCACCTCTCTGGGAAAAATTCCCTATTTGCCGTCCTGCCATGATTTTACAGGATAACGGCGCCAAAGTCAACGGACCTCTTCGCAGAAATCTATACCGGAGTGCGAAAACATTAGCCTCCTCTGTCGCCGATTCACCGCAGAAGCGTTCTTCGAATCGGCTCGTCGTCGGCAAATGTTTTCTGCATCCGGTATAACCCCCTTATCCGCTATCGTCCGATGTCGATCACGTTCTGCACCAGGGGCTTGCAGCGGCCGCACACCGTGCCCGCGCCCGTGGCCTCTCCCACCTTTTCGGCGGTGTCCGCGCCGTTTTTTACCGCCCCCGCGACTTCGGCGAGGGAAACGTTTTTACACCCGCACACCGACGCGAGGATCTCGCCTATCTCGTCCTTGCACCGCCCGCAGACGGTCGACGCCTTCGTCACGTTTTGGATGTCGTCCTGCGCGCGAGCGCCGGAGATCATCGCCCTGCGTATCGCCAGGTAATCCACCTGCATACAGTTGCACACGATGTGATTTTGCGTCACATTAATCCCTCCTTAGGACGCCGGCGTAAGTCACGCCGGCCGTGCAAGTATTTTACCACGATTTTGCGCCGGGGACAATCCAGGATGTGCGCCGAGCGCGGCAATTTTTGCGGAATTTTTACGGGATACGTTAAAATACCGTAGGGGACGCCGCCCTCGGCGTCCCGCGCCGCCCCCGGCGTCCCACAGTTGCCGGCAGATTCAGGTAACGGGATGCCCTGGGGGGCGTCCCCCAACGGCTGCAAGCTAAGCTGGGAATTAATACCATATCCAAAACAAAGGTTATATTGCCTTGTCATCCTGAGCGTAGCGAAGGATCTTGTTCTTGTCCGACGTGCAATTATTGTCGTTTCGTTTGAAATTGAGCTTCAAACTTCGCGCGAAACGCCCCTGAACATTGGTCGTTTCGCGCTCGTTTTCAGCTCATTTCAAATCGAAA
>JGI20166J26741_10106670_pt1 | contig 17258 bp, 23 predicted proteins | sample TergutCu122P5_FD_26741 | JGI IMG/M metagenome (IMG submission 26741)
TTGTGAGTGACATAAAGCCATTAAATTGAACTACAAAAACACTCGCACTACTGTCGTATTTGTCCTTAGGTTTCCAAGTTCTTTACGCAGGCCGCAGCTGTCCGTTATCTCGCCAAGGTCACTGCATTACGATGTTACCTAGTGGTGTCTCGTTGCCCGGCATGCGCAGTGGACGAGTATGGCGTCATGGACGGCGTACAGTACATGGACACCCCAGAAGCCCACACTTTTCGATGGCCATTATCTCCGTAACCATTCAACTTTGGATATAGGTGTTTTTGGTTATATCGGTACAGTTCAACATAAGGAACACTCTTCCGAAGTTTTGTCCATTCCTCCTGGGACACCTGTATGTACTGCCTTATGAATGTGTTATGTTTAATATATTTAATGCCTTATTAGAGTGTTGTGGTTATTATATATACCGCCTTATGAATGTGTTATGTTTACTATATTTAATGCCTTATTAGAGGGTGGTGGTTATTATATGTACCGCATCATGAATGTGTGGTGTTTTGCTATATTTAATGCCTTATTAGTGTGTGGTGGTTATTATATGTACCGCATCATGAATATGTGTTGTATACTATATTTAATGCCTTATTAGAATTTAGTGGTTATTATATGTACCGCATAATGAATGTGTGGTGTTTACTATATTTAATGCCTTATTAGATTGTGGTGTTTATTATATGTACCGCCTTATGGATTTTTGGTGTTTACTACTCGTATATTTAATGCCTTATTAGAGTGTGGTGGTTATTATATGTACCGCATCATAAATGTGTGGTGTTTACTATATTTAATGCCTTATTAGAGTGTGGTGGTTATTACATGTACCTTATGGTGGTGGTGGTGGTGGTAGTGGTGGTGGTGGTGGTTGTGGTGGTGATCTCCAAAATCCATGTTTACCATAATGTACACAATTTTCTAAATACTTGATTCGACTGCTTTTCTTAGTTCCTTCTTCAAGATGGTACAATGAGCTTAACTTCAAACTCCAAAATCCATGTCTGCCTTCATTACAAAAATTTTCTAAATACCTGTTTCGACTACCTTTCATACTTCCTTCTTGAAGATGGTACAAAGGACTTAATTACAGGCTCCAAAATCCAAGTCTGCCATAATTACAATTTCTTAAATCCTGTTTCGAATATTTTTCCTACTTCATTCTTCAGGGTGGTTCAAAGGGCTTAACTACAAGCTCTAAAGTCTATGTATGACTCAACCCCATACTATTTTCAAAATACCTGTTTCGACTACTTTTCTTTCATTCTTCAGAATGGCACAAAGGTTTTAACTACAAGGTCCATGTCTCACTCGCTTGCCCTTCAACTCCAAATACGTTTTCGGAATACCTTCTAACGTGCATATAAATAGCCTGAAAAATTCTATAATTTCCAGCTCCAAATCCTAGCCATGATACAATATGCTTAACCGCTAATACTGCCAGTTAAGCTAACATCGCTAGGTACGCGACGTTACGACTACCTTTCCTGCTTCCTTCTTCACGGTAATGCGTAAGGGCTTCACTACAGGTCCAAAGTCCAGGACTGACTGAACATTCGCGCATGTATGGGTGACCACAATCTTTTACATACTTCACAGTTAACATTATTTTGAAATTCTAAATTTGTCTACATCAACGGCTCTAATCCGACGTTTCGACCTCATTTCTCACTTCCTTCTTCACGGTAGTGACAAAGGGCTTAACTACAGGGTCCAAAGTCCATGTTGCGGTGAAGCTGGACCTATCTACACATTTAAAAAAATTTAAGTTCTTGGGCCCTTTTCACTCCCCCTGGGGAGTTTTTGCCCTCCATTTTCGAATTCCCCTACTCCGCTCCTTATCCCCATATTTTATCCCAAATTTCGACCTCAATTCTCACTTTCTTCTTCATTGTATTCCATCTTCACGATAATGCCTAAGGCCTTAACTGCAGGTCCAAAGTCCAGGACTGAGTGAACATTCGCGCATGTATGGGTGACCACAATCTTTTACATACTTGACTGTTAACATTATTTTTAAATTTTAACTTTGTCTACATCAACGACTCTAATCCGACGTTACGACCTTATTTCTAATTTCCTTCTTCACGGTAGTGCCAAAGGGCTTAACTAGAGGGTCCAAAGTCCATGTTGCGGTGAAGCAGGACCTATCTACACTTAAAAAAAAAATCAAAAATTTTTGGGCCCTTTTCCCTCCCCTGGGGGCTTTTGCCCGCCATTTTCGAATTCCCATTCTCACGTTCCTTATCCCATTTCTTTTCCAACTTTCGACCTCAATTCTCACTTCCTTATTCACTGTATTCAACCTCCTGATGATTATTCAACCTCCTAAAGGAAACCACTCAAAAACAGGGGTGACCAATCTATGGGCCGTCACCCATTCATGGCCCCCTTTTCCCTCACATCACCCCTATACCTACAGGGAAGCGGTGAATTCCTACCTCCAACGTCACTCCTACACCCTTACCTCCACCGCCACCCCTACCCAAATCTGGCCGAAGGGGACCCTATACTACTTTACCTCCCGCGCCACCTCTACGCCCATACTGGCCGAAGGGGAACCTATACTACTCTCTTGTGGCTTGGAGCTTAACTACATATCTCTATACCCGACGTTTCGACTGCCTTTCATGCTTCCTTCTTCACGGTAATGCATAAGGGCTTAACTACAGGTCCAAAGTCCATGACTGACTGAACATTCGCGCAAGGATGGATGATCACCATCTTTTACATACTTCACAGTTATCATTATTTTGAAATTTTAACTTTGTCTACATCAACGGCTCTAATCCTATGTTTCGACATCATTTCTCCCTTTCTTCAAAAGGGTAGTGCCAAAGGGCTTAACTACAGTTTACAAAGTCCATGTTGCGGTGAAGCTGGACTTATCTACACTTTTTTCAAAAAAAAATTTTCCCAACTTTTTGGCACCTTTATCTCCCCCTAGGGGGTTTTGCCCTCCATTTTCGAATTCCCCTTTGTCACGATCCTTATCCCTATATTTTTCCCAACTATCGACCTCAATTCTAACTTCCTTCTTCACAGTATTCAAACTCCTGATGGTTATTCAACCTCATGATTACTACTCACAAACAGGGGTGACCAATCTAATGGCCGTCACCCATACATGGCCCCCTCTTCTCACCACATCACCCCTACAGCTACAGGGAAGCGGTGGATTCCTACATCCAACGTCACCCCTACACCCTTACCTCCACCGCCACCCCTACGCCAAAACTGGCCGACGGGGCCTTATAATACTGGCAGGAGATCCTATAATACTTTACCTCCACCGCCACCCCTACGTCAAAACTGGCCGAAGGGGAAACTATAATTCTCTCTTGTGGCTTGGAGCTTAACTAAGTGTCTCTATAGCCGACGTTTCGTCTACCTTTCCTGCTTCCTTCTTCACGGTAATGCCTAAGGGCTTAACTACAGGTCCAAATTCCAGGAATGACTGAACATGGATTCCTACCTCCAACGTCACCCCTACACTCTTACCACCAACACCACCCCTACGCCAAAACTGGCCGAAGGGGTCCCTAACAACTGGGTGAAGGGGACCCTATACTACTTTATCCTTACCGCCAACCCTAAGCGAAAACTGGCCGAAGGGGACCCTATACTACTCTCTTGTGGCTTGGAGCTTAACTACATATCTCTATACCCGACGTTTCGAGTACCTTAACTGCTTCCTTCTTCCCGGTAATGCCTAAGGGCTTAAGTACTTGTTCAATGTCCAGGGCTGCCTGAACATTCGCGCATGTCTGGGTGCCAACATTCTTTTACATACTTCACATTTAATATTATTTTGAAATTTTAACTTTGTCTACATCAACGGCTCTAATCCAACGTTTCGACCCTATTTCTAACTTCCTTCTTCACGGTAGTGCCGAAGGATATAACTAAAGGTTCCAAAATCCATGTTGCGGTGAAGCTGAACTCATCTAACATTTTAAAAAAAGACTTTTTTTCAAAAACGTTTTGGGCCCTTTTCCCTCCACCTGTGGGCTTTTGCCCTCCATTTTCGAATTCCCCTTCTCACGCTCCTTATCCCCATATTTTTACCAACTTTCGACCTCAATTTTCACTTTTTTCTTCACTGTATTCCTTTTTCACGGTAATGCCTAAGGGCTTAACTACAGCTCCAAAGTCCAGGACTGACTGAACATTCACGCATGTATGGGTGACCACAAACTTTTACATACTGCACAGTTAACATTATTTTGAAATTTTAACTTTGTCTACATCAACGGCTGTAATCCTACGTTTCGACGTCATTTCTCACTTCCTTCATCACGGTGGTGCCGAAGGGCTTAACTATATGGTCGAAAGTCCATGTTGCGGTGAAGCTGGACCTATCTACACTTTAAAAAAATTCAAAATTTTGTGGGCCCTTTTCCCTCCCGCTCGTGGGCTTTTACCCTCCATTTTCGAATTCCCCTTTTCCCGCTCCTTATCCCCATATTTCTTCCCAACTTTCGACCTCAATTGTCACTTCCTTATTCAATGTATTCAACCTCCTGATGATTATTTAACCTCATGATAACCACTCACAAACAGGGGTGACCAATCTATGGGCTGTCACCTATACATGGTCCCCTCTCATCCCCACATCACCCCTACACCTACAGGGAAGCTGTGGGTTCCTACCTTTAACGCCCCCCTGCACACTTACTTCCACCGCCACCCATACGCCAAAACTCGCTGAAGGGTACCCTATACTACCTTCTTGTGGCTTGGAGCTTAACTAAATATCCCTATACCGAACGTTTCGATTACCTTTTCTGCTTCCTTCTTCACGGTAATGCCTAAGGTATTAACTACAGGTCCAAAGTCCTGGACTGACTGAACATTCGCGCATGTATGGGTGACCACGATCTTTTACATATTTCACAGTTAACATTATTTAGAAATTCTAACTTTGTCTACATCGACGGCTCTAATCCAAAGTTTCGACCTCATTTCTCACTTCCTTCTTCACGGTTGTGCCAAAGGGCTTAACTACAGGGTCTAAAGTCCATGTTGCGGTTGAAGCTGTACATATCTACACTTCTTAAAAAAATTTATCTAAAAAATTTTGGGGCCGTTTTCTCTCCCCCTGGGGGGCTTTTGCCCTCCATTTTCGAATTCCCCTTCTCACGCTCCTTATCCCCATAATTTTTCCCAACTTTCTACCTCAATCCTCACTTCCTTCTTCACTGTATTCAACCTCCTGATGATTATTCAACCTCCTCATGATAACCACTTATAAACAGGTGTGACCAATCTATTGGCCGCCACCCATACATGGCCCCCTCTTCTACCCACATCACCCCAACACATACAGAAATAGGTGGATTCCTATCTCCAACGTCACCAATATACCCTTACCTACACAGCCATCCCTACACCAAAACTGGCCGAAGGGTACCCTATACTACTGGCCGAAAGGGACCATATACTACTTAACCTCCACCGCCACATTTACTTCAAAACTGGCCAAAGGTGACTATACTACTCTCTTGTGGTTTGGAGATTAACTACATATCTCTATATCATAAGTTTCGACTCTATTAACTGCTTCCTTCTTCACGGTAATGCCTAAGTGCTTAACTACAGGTCCAAAGTCAGGACTGACTGAAAATTCGTGCATGTATGGGTGACCACAATCTTTTACATACTTCACAGTTAACATTATTTTGAAATTTTAACTTTGTCTACATCAACGGCTCTAATCAGACGTTTCGACCTCATTTCTCACTTCCTTCTTTACGGTAGAGCCAAAGGGCTTAAATACAGGGTCCAGAGTCCATGTTGCGGTGAAGCTCGACCTATCTACAACTTAAAAAACAATACTTCAGAAATTTTTTGTGCCCTTTTCCCTCCCCCTGTGGGGCTTTTGCCTTCCATTTTCGAATTCCCCTTCTCACGCTCCTTATCCCCATATTTTTTCCCAAATTTTGGCCTCATTTCTCACTTCCTACTTCACTGTATTCAACATCGTGATTATTCAACGTCCTCATGATAACCACTCACAAACAGCGGTAAGCAATCTATGGGCCGTCACCCAAACATGGTCCCCTCTTCTCCCCATATCACCCCTACACCAACAGGGAAGCGGTGGATTCCTACCTTCAACGTCACCCCTACACCTTAACCTCCACCGCCACCCCTACGCCATAGGTGGCCGAAGGGGACCCTATACTATTCTTTTGTCGCTTGGAGCTGAAATACATAACTATACCCGACGTTTCGAATACCTTTCCTGCTTCTTTCTTCACGGTAATGCCTAAGGTCTTAACTACAGGTCCAAAGTCCAGGACTGACTGAACATTCGCATATGTATGTGTGACCACAATCTTTTACATACTTCACAGTTAACATTAATTTAAAATTTTAACTTTGTCTACATCAACGGCTCCAATCCGACGTTTCGATCTCATTTCTCAATTCCTTCTTCACGGCAGTGCTAAAGAGCTTAACTACAGGGTTCAAAGTCCATGTTGCGTTGAAAATGGACCTATCTACAATTTAAAAAATTATTCAAAAATTTTTTGGGTCCGTTTCCCTCCCACTGGGAGGCTTTTTTCCTCCATTTTCGAATTCCCCTTGTCACGCTCCTTATCCCCATACATTTCCCAACTTTCGACCTCAATTCACACTCCCTTCTTCACTTTAATCAACCTCCTGATGATTATTTAACCTCATGATAACCACTCACAAACAGGGGTGAACAATCTATGGGCCGTCACCCATACATGGTCCCCCTTCTCCCTAACCCTACACCTACAAGGAAGCGGTGGGTTCCTACCTCCAATGTCACCCCTACATTCTTACTTCCATCGCCACCCCTACGCCAAAACTGCCGGTAGGGGACCCTGTACAATCTCCTGATGATTATTCAAACTCCTAATGATAACCATTCACAAACAGGGGTGACCAATCTATGGGCCGTCACCCATACATAGCCCCCTCTTCTCCGCACATCACCCCTACATCTACAGGGAAGCGGTGGATTCCTACCTCCAACGTCAGCCCTACCCCTTAACCCCACCGCCACCCTTACTCCAAAACTGGCCGAAGGGACCCTATACTACTCTCTTGTGGCTTGGAGCTTAAATACATATTTCTATACCCGACGTTTCGGCTAACTTTCCTGCTTCCTTCTTCACGGTAATTTCTAAGGGCTTAACTACAGGTCCAAAATCCAGGACTGATTGAACATTTGCGTATGTATGGGTGACCATAATCTTTTACATACTTCACAGTTGACATTATTTTGAAATTTTAACTTTGTCTACATCAACGGCTCTAATCCGACGTTTCGACCTCATTTCTCACTTCCTTCTTCACGGTAGTGCCAAAGGGTTTAACTACGGAGTCCAAACTCCATGTTGCGGTGAAGCTGGACCTATCTACACTTTTTTAAAAAAATTCAAATTTTTTTGAGCCCTTTTCCCTACCCCTAGGGGGCTTTTCCCCTCCATTTTCGAATTCCCCTTCTCACGCTCCTTATCCACATAGTTTTTCCCAAATTTCGACCTCAATTCTCACTTCCTTCACTGTATTCAACTTTCTGATGATTATTCAACCTCCTCATGATAATCACAATCAGGGGTGACCAATCTATGGGTCGTCACCCATACATGGCCCCCACTTCTCCACATATCACCCCTACACCTATAGGGAAGCTGGGGATTCCTACCTGCAAAGTCACCCCTACACCCTTACCTCCAACGCTACCCCTACGCCACAACTGGCCGAAGGGAACCCTATACTACTGGCCGAATGGGACCCTATACTACTGGCCGAATGGGACCCTATATTACTTTATTTCCACCGCCACCCCTACGCCAAAACTGCACGAAGGGGACCCTACACTACTCTTGTGGCATGGAGCTCCAACGCCACCCCTACGTCAAAACTGTCCAAAGGGGACCCTATGCTACTAGAGGTGACCAATCTATGGGCCGTCACCCATACATGGCCTCCTCTTCTCCCCACATCAAACCTAATCGCACAGGGAAGAGGTGGATTACTACGTCTAACGTCACCCCTACAACCTTACCTCCAACGCCAACCCAACGCCAAAACTGGCCGAAGGGGAGTCTATAATACTGGCCGAAGGGGACCCTACACTACTTTACCTCCACCGCCACCACTCCGCCAAAACTGTCCGAAGGGGACCCTATAATACTCTATTGTGGCTTGGAGTTTAACTACATATCTCTATAACCGACGTTTCCACTACCTTTTCTGCATCGTTCTTCACGGTAATGCCTAAGGGCTTAACTACAGGTCCAAAGTCCAGAACTGAATGAACATTCGCGCATATATGAGTGACCACAATCTTTTACATATTTCACAGTTAACATTATTTTGAAATTTTTACTTTCTCTATTTCAACGGCTCTAATCCGACGTTTCGACTTCATTTCTCACTTTCTTCTTCAGGGTAGTGCCAAAGGGCTTAACTACAGGGTCGAAAGTCCAATTTGCGGTGAATCTGGGTCTATCTACACTTTTTTGAAGAAAAAAAATTTCAAAAATTTTTGGGCCTTTTCCCCTCCGCCTGGGGCCTTTTGCCATCCATTTTCGAATTCCCCTTCTCACGCTCCTTATCACCATATTATTTCCCAACTTTCGACCATAATTATCACTTCATTCTTCACTGTATTCCGTCTTCACGGTAATCTCTAAGGCCTTAACTGCAGGTCCAAAGTCCAGGACTGACTGAACATTCGCGCATGTATGGGTGAGCAATTCTTTTACATACTTCACAGTTAACATTATTTTGAAAATTTAACTTTGTCTACATAACGGCTCTAATCCGACGTTTCGACCTCATTTCTCACTTCCTTCTTCACGGTAGTGCCAAAGGGCTTAACTACAGGATCAAAAGTCCATTTTGCTGTGAAGATGGACCTATCTACACTTTAAAAAAAATTTCAAAAGTGTTTTGGGCCTTTTCCCTCCCCCTGGAAGGCTTTTGCCCTCCATTTTCGAATTCCCCTTCTCACGCTTCTTATCCCCATATTTTTTCTCAACTTTCGAACTCAATGCTCACTTCCTTCTTCACTGTATTCAACCTCCTGATGATTATTCAAACTCCTCATGATAACCACTCACAAACAGGGGTGACCAATCTATGGGCCGTCAACCATACATTGCCCCCTCATCTCCCTACATCACCCGTACACCTACTGGGTAGCGGTGGATTTCTACCTCCAACGTCACCCCTACATCATTACCGCCACCCCTACACCATAACTGGCCGAAGGAGACCCTATACTACTGGCCGAATGGGACCCTAATCTACTTTACTTCCACCGCCACCCCTACGCCAAAACTGGCCGATGGGACCCTACACTACTCTCTTGTGGCATGTAGCTTAATTACATACCTCTATACCCGACGTTTCGACTACCTTTCCTGCTTATTTCTTCACGGTAATGCCTAAGGGCTTAACTACACGTCCAAAATCCAGGACTGATTGAACATTCGCGCATGTATGGGTGACCACAATCTTTTACATACTTCACAGTTAACATTATTTTGAAATTTTAACTTTGTCTACATCAACGGCTCTAATCCGACGTTTTGACTTCATTTCTCACTTCCTTCTTTACGGTGGTGCCAAAGGGCTTAACCACAGGTTCCAAAGGCCATGTCGCGGTGAAGCTGGACGTATCTAAATTTTTCAAAAATTTATGGCCTATTTCCCTCCCCCTAGGTGGCTTTTGCCCTCCATTTTCGAACTCCCCTTCACACGCTCCTTATCCCCATATTTTTTCCCAACTTTCGACCTTTATTCTCACTTCCTTCTTCACTGTATTCAAACTCCTGCTAATTATTCAACCTCCTCATGATAACCACTCAAAAACAGGGGTGACCAATCTATGGGCAGGCACCCATACATGACCCTTCTTCTCCCAACATTACCCCTACACCTACATGGATGCGGTGGATTCCTACCTCCAACGTCACACCTACACCCTTACCTCCAAAGCCACCCCTACAACAGAACTGGCTGATGGGGACCCTATACTACTGGCCGAAGTGGACACTATACTACTTTACCTCCACCGCCAACCCTACGCCGAAACTGCTCGAATGGCACCCTATGCTACTCTCTTGTGGCTTGCAGCATAACTACATATCCCTACACCCGACGTTTCGACAAACTTTCCTGCTTCCTTCTTCACGCTAATGTCTAAGGGCTGAAATACAGGTACAAAATCCAGGACTGAATGAAAATTCGCGCATGGATGGGTGACCACAATCTTTTACATTCTTCACAGTTAACATCATTTTGAAATTTTAAAACTGTCTATATCAACGGCTCTAATCCGACGTTTCTACCTCATTTCTCACTTCCTTCTTCATGGTAGTACCAAAGGCTAAACTACAGGGTCCAAAGTCCATGTTGCGGTGAAGCTGGATCTATCTAAAGTTTAAAAAAAAATCAAATTTTTTGGGGACCTTTTCCCTCCCCCTGGGGGTTTTTAACCTCCATTTTCGAATTCCCCTTCTCACGCTCCTTATTCCCATATTTTTGACAACTTTCGACCTCAATTCTTACTCCTTCACTGTATTCAACCTCCTGATTATTATTCAACCTTCGCATGACACTCACAAACAGGGGTAACCAATCTAAAGGCCATCACCCATACCTGGGCCCCTCTTCTCCCCTCATCACCCCTACACCTACAGGGAAGCGGTGGATTCCTACCTCCAAAGTCACCCCTACACCCTTACCTCCTCCGCCACCGCTACGCCAAAACTGGCCGAAGGGGAACCTATACTACGCTCTTGTGGCTTACAGCTTAACTACATATCTCTATATCCGACGTTGCGACTACCTTTCCTGCTTCCATCTTCGCGGTAATTTCTAAGGACTTAACTACAGGTCCAAAGACCAGGACTGACTGAACATTCACGCATGTATGGGTGACACAATCTTTTACATTCTTCACATTTAACATTATTTTGATATTTTAACATTCTCTATATCAACGGGTCTAATCCGACGTTTCGACCTCGTTTCTCACTTCCTTCTTTACGGTATTACCAAAGGGCTTAACTACAGGGTCCAAAGTCCATGTTGGGGTGAAGCTGGACCTATCTACAATTTAAAAAAAAACAACTTTTTTCCAAAACTTTTTGGCTCTTTTCCCTCCCCCTGGTGGGCTTTTACCCTCCATTTTCGAATTCCCCTTCTCACGCTTCTTATCCCCATATTTTTTCCCAACTTTCGACCTCAATTCTCATTTCCTTCTTCTCTGTATTCCTTCTTCACGGTAATACTTAAGGGCTTAACTACAGGTCCAAAGTCCAGGAGTGACTGAACATTCGCGCATGTATGGGTGACCACAATCTTTTACATACTTCATAGTTAACATTATTTTGAAACGTAAACTTTGTCTAAATCAACGGCTCTAACCCGACGTTTCGACTTCATTTATCACTACCTTCTTCACGGTAGTGCCAAAGGGCTTAACTGCAGGGTCCAAAGTCCATGTTGTGTTGAAGCTGGACCTATCTACAATATAAAAAAAATTTTCTAATATTTTTTGGGCCCTTTTCCCTCTCCCTGGGGGCTTTTGCCCTCCATTTTCGAATTCCCCTCCTTACGCTCCTTACCCTCGTATTTTTTTCCCAACTTTCGACCTCAATTCTCACTACCTTATTCACTGTTTTCAACCTCCTGATGATTTTTCAACCTCATGATAACCACTTACAAACAGGGGTGACCAATCTATGGGCCGTCACCCATACATGACCCTCTCGTCTCCCCACATTACCCCTAATCCTACAGGGAAGCGGTGGATTCCTACCTCCAAGTTCACCCCTACACCCTTATCTCCACCGTCACACCTACGCCAAAACTGGCGAAAGGGGACCCCATACTACTCTACCTCCACCTCCACCCCTACGCCAAAACTGGACGAAAGGTACCCTATGCTACTCTCTTGTGGCTTGGAGCTTAACTACATATCTCTATACCCCACGTTTCGACTACTTTTCTTGCTTCCTTCACGGTAATGCCTAAGGGCTTAACTGCAGGTCCAAAGTCCAGGACTGATTGAACATTCGCGCATGTATGGATGACCACAATCTTTTACATACTTCACAGTTAACATTATTTTGAAATTTTAACTTTGTCTACATCAACTGCTCTAATCCGACGTTTAGACTTCATTTCTCTCTTCCTTCTTCATTGTAGTGTCAAAGGGCTTAACTAATGGGTCCAAAGTCCATGTTCCGGTGAAGCCGGATCTATCTACAATTTTTTCAAAGAAAAAAATTTGTTTCAAAAGTTTTTGGGCCCTTCTCCCTCCTACTGGTGGGCGTTTCCCTTCCATTTTCGAATTCCCCTTCTTACGCTCCTTATCCCTATATTTTTTCCCAACTTTCGACCTCAATTCTCACTTCTTTCTTCACTGTATTCAACCTCCTGATGATTATTCAACTTCCTCTTGATAACCACTCACAAACAGGGGTGACCAATCTATGGGCCGCCACCCATACATGGCCCCCTCTTCACCGCACATCACCCTGCACCTACAGGGAAGCGGCAGATTCCTACCTCCAACGTCACCCTTACACCCTTACCTCTACTGACACTCGTGCGCCAAAACTGTACGCAGGGACCCTATACTACTTTACCTCCACTGCCACCCCTACACCAAAACTGGCCGACGGGAACCAAATTCAACTCTCTTGAGGCTTGGAACTTAAATACATATATCTATACGCGACGTTTCGACTACCTTTCCTGCTTCCTTCTTCATGGTAATGCCTACGGGCTTAACTACAGGTTCAAAGTTCAGAACTGACTGAACATTCGCACATTTATGGGTGACCACAATCTTTACATACTTCACAGTTAATATTATTTTGAAATTTTAACTTTGTCTGCATCAACGGCTCTAATCCGACGTTTCGACCTCATTTCTCTCTTCCTTCTTCACGGTATTGCCAAAAGGGCTTAACTACAGGTTCCAAAGTCCATATTGCGGTGAAGCTGTACCTATTCACACTTTTTTAAAAAAATGTTTTAAAAAATTTTTTGGATCCTCTTCCCCCCACCTGGGGGGGTTTTGCCCTCCATTTTCGAATTCACCTTCTTACACACCTTATCCCCATATTTTTTCCCAAATTTCGACCTCAATCCTCACTTCCTTCTTCACTGTATTCAACCTCCTGATGATTATTCAACCTCCTCATGATAAACACCCACAAACAGGGGTGATAAATCTACGGTCCGTCACCCATACATGGCCCCCCTCTTCACCCCAAATCACTCGTACATCTGCAGGGAAGCAGGGATTCCTACCTCCGTCACCCCAACCCCCTTACCTCCACAGCCACCCCTACACCAAGATTGCCCGTACGGGACTTTATAATACTGGCCGAAGGGGACCCTAAACTACTTTACCTCCACCTCCACATCTACACCAAAACTGGCCGAAAGGGACCCTATACTACTCTCTTGTGGCTTGGAGTTTAAGTACATATATCTATACCCGACGTTTCGACTACCTTTCCTGCTTCCTTCTAAACGGTAATGCCTAAAGTCTTAACTACAGGTCCAAAGTCCTGACTGACTGAACATTAGCGCATGTATGGGTGACCACAAACTTTTACATACTGAACAGTTAACATTATTTTGAAATTTTAACTTTTTCTACATCAACGGTTCTAATCCGACGTTTCGACCTCATTTCTCACTTCCTTCTTCACGGTAGGGCAAAAGGGCTTAACTATAGGGTCCAAAGTCCATGTTGCGGTGAGGCTGGACCAATCTACCATTTCTCAAGAAATAATTTTTCAAAATTTTTTGTGCCCTTTTCCCTCCCCCTGGGGACCTGCCTTACATTTTCGAATTCCCCTTCTCACGCTCCTTCTCCATATATTTTTTCCCAACTTTCAACCTCAATTCTCACTTCCATCTTCACTTGTATTCAAACTCCTGATGATTATTCAACCTCATGATAACCACTCACAAACAGGGGTGACCAGTCTATGGGCCGTCACCCATACGTGACCCCTCTTTTCCACACATCACCCCTACAGCTACAGGGAAGCGGTGGATTTCTTCCTCCCATGTCACCCCTACACCCATTCCTCCACCGCCACCCCTACGCCAAAACTGCCCGAAGGGGACCCTATACTACTCTCTTGTGGCTTGGAGCATAACTACATATGTCTATACCCGACGTTTCGAATACGTTTCCTGCTTCCTTCTTCACGGTAATGCCTAAGGGCTTAACTACAGGTCCAAAGTCCAGGACTGACTGAACATTCGCGCATTTATGGGTGAGCACAAACTTTTACATACTTCACAGTTAACATTATTTTGAAATTTTAACTTTGTCTACATCAACGCCTCTAATCCAACGTTTCGACCTCATTTCTCACTTCCTTCTTCACGTTAGTGCTAAAGGACTTAACTACACGGTCCAAAGTGCATGTTGTGGTGAAGCTGGACCTATCAACATTTTTAAAAAAATTTTGAAACCTTTTTTTGGGCCATTTTCCCTCCCCCTCGGGGGTTTTTGCCCTCCATTTTCGAGTTCCCCTTCTCACGCTCCTTATCACCATATATTTTCCCAACTTTCGATCCAAGTTCTCACTTCCTTCTTCACTCTATTCAACCTCCTAACGTTTATTCAAACTCCTCATGATAACCACTAACAAACAGGGATGACCAATCTATGGGCCGTCACCCATACATGGCCCCCTCTCCTCCCCTCATCACCCCTACACCTACAGGGAGGCGGTGGATTCCTACATCCAACGTCACTCCATACACTCTTGCCTCCATCGCCACCCCTACCCAAAAACTGGCCGAAGGGGCCCTATACTATTATGTAGTGGTGACGTTGGGTGTAGGAACCCACCGCTTCCCAGTAGGTGTAGTGTTAATGTGGGGAGAAGAGGGGGCCATGTATGGGTGACAGCCCATGGACTGGTCGCCCCTGTTTGTGAGTGGTTATCATGAGGAGGTAGAATAATCATCAGGAGGTACAATACATTGAAGAAGGAAGTGTCAATTAAAGTCGAAATTTTGGAAAAAGTATGGGGATAAGGAGCGTGAGAAGGGGAATTCGAAAATGGAGGGCAAACGCCCCGCAGATGGAGGGAAAAGGGCCCAAAAATTTTGGAAATTTTTTTTTGGAAAAGAGTGTAGTTTGGTCCAGCTTCACCCCAACATGGACTGTGGACCCTGTAGTTAAGCCCTTTGGCACTACCGTGAAGAAGGAATTGAGAAATGAGGTCGAAACGTCGGATTAGAGCCGATGATGTAGACAAAGTTAAAATTTCAAAATAATGTTAACTGTGAATTATAACATTATTTTGAAATTTTAACTTTGTCTACATCAACGCTTCTAATCCGACGTTTCGACCTCATTTCCCACTTCCTTTTTCACGGTAGTGCGAAAGGGCTTAACTACAGGGTCCAAAGTCCATGTTGCAGTGAAGCTCGACCTATCTACACTTCTTAAAAAAATTTCAAAAATTTTTTGGGCCCTTTTCCCTCCCCCTGGGGGGCTTTTGCCTTCCATTTTCGAATTTCCCATCTCACGCTCCTTATCACCATATTTTTTCCCAACTTTCGACCTCAATTCTCACTTCCTTCTTCACTGTATTCCATCTTCACGGTAATGCCTAAGTGCTTAACTACAGGTCCGAAGTCCAGGACTGAGTGAACATTCGAGCATGTATGGGTGACCACAATCTTTTATATACTTCACATTTAACTTTTTTTGAAATTTTAACTTTGTTTACATCAACGGCTCTAATCCGACGTTTCAACCTCATTTCTCCCTTCCTTCTTCACGGTAGTATCAAAGGGCGTAACTACAGGATCCAAAGTCCATGTTGCGGTGAATCTGGACCTATCTACACTTTTTAAAAAAAAAATTCAAAAATTTTTAGGCCCTTTTCCCTACCCCTGGGGGCTTTTGCCCTCCATTTTCGAATTCCCCATCTCACGCTCCTTATCACCATATTTTCCCCTACTTTCGACCTTAATTCTCACTTCCTTCTTCACTGTATTCAACCTCCTGATGATTATTCAACCTCATGATAACCACTCACAAACAGGGGTGACCAATCAAAGGGCTTAACTACAGGGTCCAAAGTCCATGTTGCGGTGAAGCTGGACCTATCTACACTTTTAAAAGAAATCAAAAATTTTTAGGCCCTTTTCCCTACCCGTGGGGGGCTTTTGCCTTCCATTTTCGAATTCCCCATCTCACGCTCCTTATCACCATATTTCTTCCCAACTTTCGACCGCAATTCTCACTTCCTTCTTCACTTTATTCAACCTCCTGATGATTATTCAACTTCCTCATGATAACCACTCACAAACAGGGGTGACCAATGTGTGGGCCGTCACCCATATATGGCCCCTCTTCTCCCCACATCACCCTTACACCTACGGGCAAGCGGTGAATTCCTACCTCCAACGTCACCCCTACACCCTTACCTCCACTGCCACCCCTACACCAAAACTGGCCTAAGGGGACCCTATACTATTAGGCATTCAAAAATTCGAATCCAGGCGTGTAACGTTGAGAGACCGAATTCGTTTACAGTAACGTCTACTTCCTTCCGTGTAGATACCTCTGGTTTATTCATCACCGTAGGTGTAGCCCCACAAACGCTGTATTTTCGACATGATGACGTCGATGTTAATGCATTGCACACCTTGCCTTCAATCATTGTCACCTGTAGCTTGTGTGTTACGCTGATGTACCGTCCTCCTTCCATCAAGTCCTGCGTAGGGACAAGATTCTGGATCTGAGTGCTAATATAGACGACTTCTGCTTGCGCGAGTGCAGCTATTTCTTTCTTGAATTCAATTCGAATTGGCCGACAAAATCGGGCCGATGAAGGGCGTGGATTTTGCCACAGGATGCGTACGGGACCAGAACAAGCGGAAGTGGAAGCCCTTGCATGTGCGGATGAATCTTCTTCATGAAACTGCAACTGTAGAGGAACCAGGAAACTCAGAAATAAGTCGGCATCACTGAAAATTTCTGCGCTTCTTTTTTGCTTGTATTGTGAATGGCCGGTGCTGCCGTCGCAACCCCATTTCGAAACGAGAACTAGATTCGACGTTTCCTCAGCACGCACTGCCGCAGTTACTACTTCCTGCTGCGCTAGAAGCAGACGTTTTGCAGTATGATCAAGTAATTGTTGAAGCTTGACTTCGTACTCATCCTCTGTCACGATTATCGAATCTGGGTAACAACG
>JGI20166J26741_10107781_pt1 | contig 17253 bp, 20 predicted proteins | sample TergutCu122P5_FD_26741 | JGI IMG/M metagenome (IMG submission 26741)
CGGCGCGCAGAGGACTCTGGGGAAACTTCGCCAGCCCGGCGGGCGTCGCGATCCACAGGTTCCCGCTGGTGCCATAGAACAGGATGGCGCAGTCGCCCACCGGAATCAGGTCCTGCGGTACCTCGACCGCGGCTGGGATGACGACAGGCGCCGTCGTCTGGTGGGGGCAGCCCTGCCAGGCGGCCGCGTAGATGGCCCACGCGTCCAGCCCCGGGGTGAGGGTCGGGATCGACGCGCCGGTGGGTGTCGGGGACGAACTCGCGGTGGGCGCCGGCAGCGCGGAGACGACCGGGCTCGGCAGGCTGGGGACGGGCGAGGGGGCAGGTGCCACGCAAGCGGAAACCGACAGGACGGCGGCGAGCAACCCCGCCGCCCTCCAGATGGAACTGCCCAGCGCGATGATGCGCCTGTTCACGTGTTGCCTCCCCCGTTGTCCGGGCCGGCCCGGCTCCGACCATCGGTTGCCCGGCAAGAGAAAGTCGCGCCGGGCGCGAGGGTTGGCTGACGGGGCGGTCGTCCTGCTCGTGGTCATGAGTGTAGACCTGCGTCACGGACCCTCCGGAGGTTTGGCCCGGAGAACTCACCGGAAAACACCTCTTCCCGGAACGAAACCCGTACGACACTCGTCGGCCTTTCACCGTGCGGGTCGCCGCCCGGCTCACATCATGGCGCGGAACAGTGCGGGATCGGGCGAGGGGATGACGCAGCTGGCGACGAGGATGCCCCGCCGGTTCGACGCCTCCAGGCCCGCCTTGATCGCCGACTCCACATCCGCGATCTGACCGCACAACTTGAAGAAGCTCTTGCCGCCGATCCCGACGCCGAGACGGCACTCGATGAGGCTGACCGCGCTCGCCTTGGCGGCGGCGTCCGCCCCGATCACAGCCGAGGTGATGTCGAAGTACTCCACGACGCCGAGCGCCGACACGTCGCCGACCACGGTGACGCCGTTGATCGCCGGGATCAGCGTGGGGTGCACGCGCGGGATCAGAACATGGTTCACGATGGCCGCGCCGCCTTGCTCGCGCCCGGCGCGCATGGACTCCTCGACGGCACCCACCGCCCCGAAGACCATCGTGACGAACTTGCCCGGGCAGGCGGGCTTCGCGAACGACAACTCGACGCGGGCGGCCTTCAGCATCGCGTCGGTGGCGCAGATCCCGCGCGAGATGGAGCTGAACTCGACAAGGCCGATGGCGGTGATCATGCGGCTTCCCCCTGGCGCTCGATGGTGATGTGGCTGGCGTCGACCGAGGCGACGCGACCGTCGATCGAGGCGTGGACGAGGGCGCCGGTCACGGCACGGTCCACACTTGCGATGACCTGCCCGGCCACCACGGTCTCGCCGACGGCGACGACCGGGTCCGCGGGGACCCCGACACCGTGCCTGGTCGGAATCGTGACACGAGCCGGGTCGAGACGGACGACGTCGTCGAGGTCGGTCGGGTAGGAGCCGAGCTGCCACCGGTCGATCAGCCGGGCCTGGGGGATGCCCCGGCAGGCACGCTCGGCGGTGTACTCCGGGTGCACCTCCGGGTCGCCCCGGTTGACCCCGCGCGCGCGCAGAACCCGCTTGGCGTACTCGTTGACCTTGCGCGGCGACAGCCCCATCGGGCACGCGAACAGCTCGCAGATGCCGCACTCGCAGCACAGCAGCGCGTCGGCCAGGTCCTCCGGGTAGGTGAACGTCGATACCGACCGCATCACGAGATGCGGACGCATCTGGTGGCCGATCAGGTAGCGGGGGCACATGTCCGTACACAACTGGCACTGGATGCAGGCGGAGGTGTTGTTGAGGTAGTGGGCCTCGGGCGTCTCGTTGAACATGACGAGCGGATGGTGGGCGGGCAGGACGACCAGGCCGGCGTCCGCCTTGCCGTATCCCATCACGTCCGCCTGGTCGCCCGGGAGGTACCGGCCCATCATCGGCCCGCCCCGGACGAACGCGAACGGGTCGCATGTGGTCCCGCCCGCCGCCGCGATCAGATCGGCCGGCAGCGCACCCACCGGGGCGTCCACCAGGCAGGGGTGGGCAACCGAGCCCGTCACCGTGACGAGCCGGCGCGTCATCGGCTCACCGCGCCGGGCCAGTTCGATGTGACGGGCCGTCGTCACATTGATCACGACGATGCCGAGTGCCAGCGGGATGCCCCCGGGGGGCACCGTCTCGCCGGTGATCTCGTAGATGAGGACCTGCTCATCGCCGGCGGGATAGAAGCTGTCGCCGCCGTGAATCTCGATCGGCGCCCCGGCGGCCCGGATGGCGGCGCGAAGCGCCTCGATTTCGCGCTCGTAGTGGCTCTTCGTGCCGATGACGACCCGGGGGATGTCGCACGCGTCCGCGACCGCGAGCACGCCCGCGACGATCTCGTCGGCGTGGCGCCGCATCAGGTAGCGGTCCGAGGCGAGCAGCGGCTCGCACTCGGCGCCGTTGACGATGAGGAGCCGCGGCGACGCCTCAAGTTTCTTGTGCGTCGGGAAGCCGGCCCCCCCTGCGCCGACGACTCCGGCGGCGAAGACCAGGTCCACCAGGTCCGCGCGCGCCGTGGGCGCCTCGTCCATCGTCCCCCCTTCCTCGTCACATTCAACGCACGTTCAGGCCGCCGACCAGCACGCAGCGACGCCGCCGCGCGTAGGTACGGGCGGACGTCAGCCCCTCGCCCGTCGGCCCGGCAATGGTGAAGGCGGTGTAGCCCTCGCCCCCGATGCCGATGCCCGCGTAGCTCGGACCGTTCTTGACGAACACCGTCGTCTGGATGAGCTTCGCCATCTTCGTGAGCGCGTCGACATTGGTCGAGTGCATCACCGCCGTGTGACGGAAGCCATGCTCGGCCTTGATCGCGAGCTGGATGGCCTCGTCCACGTCCTTCGCCCGGACGATCGGCAGGACCGGCATCAGCATCTCCGTCTGCACGAAGGGGTGCTCGAATTCGGTGACGGCCGTGATGACGCGGGTGCCGGCCGGAGCCTCGACGCCGACGCCCGCCAGGATGGCGGTCGCCGACTTGCCGATCCACTCGGCCCTCGGGTCGTCGCCGTCCATCACCAGCGCTTCGATCGCCTTGAGCAGCGCGGCATCGCGCACCTCGAACGCGCCGAACGTCGTCATGTAGAACCGCAGCAGGTCGGCGATCGCGTCGACCGCGATCACCTCCTTCTCCGAGGTGCACGGCAGGTTGTTGTCGAAACTGGCCCCGTCGACGATGTCCTTCGCCGCCTTCTTCACATCGGCCGTCTGGTCGACGACGACGGGCGGATTCCCCGCGCCGGCGCCGATCGCCTTCTTGCCCGAACTCAGCACCATGCTCACGATTCCGGGCCCGCCCGTCGCGACGAGCAGCCGCACCAGCGGATGGCGCATCAGCGCCTGCGTGTTCTCGATCGATGGCTCCGCGGCCATGGTGAGGAGATGCTCGGGCGCCCCGGTGGCGGCGATCGCCCGGTTCAACACGGCGACAAGCCAGCGCGACAACGCGGCGGCGCGCGGGTGGGGGCTGAACACGACCGCGTTGCCGGCCGCGAGCATCCCGATGGCGTTGTTGATGATCGTCTCGGTGGGGTTGGTCGTCGGGGCGATCGCGCCGATGACCCCGTACGGGGACACCTCGACTGTCGTGAGTCCGCCGTCGCCCGACCAGGCGTCGGTGGTGAGGTCCTCGGTCCCGGGCGTGCCCAGCGCGGCGGCCTTGTTCTTGAGGATCTTGTCCGGGACGTTGCCCATGCCCGTCTGGATCACGGCCTGTTCGGCCATGTACTCCAGGTTGGCGGGGTCGGTCGCGGTCGCGCGGATCGCCGCCACGACGGCGGCCCGCTCGCGCATACTGCGCGGCAGGTACGCCGTCCACGCCCGGTGGGCGGCCTCCACGGCCTCATCGACGGTCGGGTAGACGCCGTCGTCCGGCCCGATCCCATCTGCCGTGCAGCAGCCATCGGCCGGCATCGAGGTGGCCAAGCGCCGCCGGACCTCACCGACGACGCTCGCCACGATCCGCTCGACGGATTCTGGTGTGGTGGTGGTCATGCCGTTCCCTCCTGTCCCGCCTGGGCCGCCCGCAGCGCGGCGCCGACGATCGCGACATCCTGGTCCACGCTGCCCCCGGAGACCCCGATTCCCCCGGCCAGCACGCCATCGACAAAGACCGGCAGGCCGCCGCCGAAGACGACGATATGGCCGCCGTGGCTTGAGGCGAGCCCGGGCAGCGTGCCATCGGGCCCGGCTTCGGCGGCCAGCCCGGCCGTCGGGCGGCGCAGTGCGGCGGCCGTGAAAGCCTTGTCGACCGCCAGTTCGATGCTGGCGAGCAGCGAGTCGCCCATCCGGTGGGCCAGAATGAGACGTCCGCCCGGATCGACGGCGGCGAACACGATGGGCACGCCGAGTGCGGCCCCGGCGCGCTCCGCCGCCTCGGCCATGATCTTCGCCTCCGCCAGACCGAACGCGGCGGCCGTCCCGGCGCCGAGAGCCTGCCGGACGAGCGCCTCGATGTGGGCGCGCGCGGCCGACTCGGCGGCGGCCAGGGCCAGGGCGTGCAGCGCGTCGGACAGACGGTTGACGTAGGTGATCAGTTCCGGACGTACCGGGGACGTCTCCGCGGCCGTGAGCATGCGGCGCTCGGCGCGGCGGACGACCGTCCGGGCCTGGTGCAGAGCGGCGGAGACGGGGTCGGCGCCGGGAATGACGAAGCCCTTGGGCGCATCCAGCGGGGCCATCGTCTCATCGATCAGCCGCTCCAGCCCGGCGGCGTCCGCCTCGCCGATCGGGTTGTCGAGGACCAGCCGGCCATCGCTGGCGAGCTCGGCGGCCAGGGTGGACAGGCGATGCTGGATCGCATCGAGCGCGGCGCGGGTGACCGCCTCGCCGCAGAGCGCCTTCGCGGCGCCGATCGCGGCCCCCGCTTCGTCGACCGTGCCGTACGCCTCGACCCGGGCGCTCTGCTTCGGCACCCGCGATCCACCCAGCAGGCCCGTCAGCCCCTGGTCGCCGGAACGCGTGTACAAGGCCATGGCGCTACTCCTCGACCGCGATGGTGTCGATGATGCCGATGATCGTGGCGTCGATCGGCGAGTCGGGCCGCGCGGCCGCGAAGCGCGCCGAGCTGCCGCCCGTCACGATCACCGTCTCGCCGACGCCGGCGTCCACGGTGTCGACGGCGATCGCGGGTAGACCCACGTACGCGCCCGTGGTGTCCAGCTGGTGGATGATGAGCAGCTTGAAGCCGACCAGGCGCTCGTCCTTGCGCGTCGACACCACAGTGCCCCGAACCTTGGCGACGTACATGTCAGAAGCCCTCCTCGCAGATGATGGTGATGTCCCGTGCCCGCGCGGCCTCGCGCGCCAGCGGGGTGACTCGGGTTCCGGCGGGGACGCGCTGGGACGAACCCCGCGGCCACGTCTGGACGGTCCGCTCGCCGAGCACTCGGCCCGATGCGGCCGGGCCGGGGATGGTTGCCGGGGGCCGTGGGAGCGGAGCGGGCCCGCCCCGCAGGCAGGACTGGGCGGCCTGCGCCAGCGTGCGGGCGGCGGTCAGCGTGACGCCGAAGTCGGCCAGCGCCTCCAGGTTGGCCCGCAGCCGCGCCCGGTAGGCGGCCGGGGTGTGCGGGTGGATGGCGAGCCGGGCGGCGCAGTCGGGGCACGCCCCCTCGCGGGCGGCGACGATCGGCCGGCCCTCGCGCAAGAACCCGGCGATGACGTTGCTGGCCATGTCGTCCGCCACGCCGCAGGCGACCTTCGCGGCCGTGTTCGTGGACAGCGTCGGGACGAGCAGCAGATCGTGCGTCCCCGCAAGCGAGCCCGCGGGCACGCCCAGGCCGAGCGCCGCGATCCGCTGCTGGTCGAGGATCGCGGTGGCCGTCGGCGTCTGGAGACCGTTGAGCGTGAAGCCGGCCGCCTTCAACAGGCCGAGCTGGCCGATGGCCTCGTCGGCGCCCAGCCGCGCCCCCGTGAACAGCACCAGGACACGCTTGGGGGCGAGCATCTCCGTCAGGATCTGGGCGATCAACGCCCGCAGCTGGGATTCATCCATCGGCCGGCTCCTTTCCGTGGCCGCCCTGGGGTGTCATGGGCACGCCCAGAGGGGTGATGAACAGCGGTTCGACCGGCCGGGTCACGGGCCGGCCGAGCACGTCGGAGAACACGTCGGGGGCCGTGCGGAACGAGCTGGCACCCCCCACCAGATACACGGCCGGCGGATCGAAGCCGGCGATCGCGTCGCGCGCGATGGTCGCCATCTTCTCCAGGGTGGGACGGATCACGCCGACCACCTCGTCCTGGCGGGCCGGGTCCTGCTTCATCGCCTCGGCCACGTCGTAGGGCAGGTGGCGCGCGCCGGCCAGCACGAGCGTCATGTGGTGGCCGCCGGTCGCCTGGTCGACCGAGTGCACCACGCGGCCGGCCTGAAGAACTGACACGCCGGTGGTGCCGTGCCCCACGTCGATGACGCACCCATCGGTGACGTGCAGCACCCGCGCCGCCGCGACCGGCTCGTCGACGACCTCGTCGACCTCCAGGCCCGCGTCGTGCAGGACGTTGACGAACACCTTCACATCCCCCGCCGGGATGCCCGGCGGCACGGCGACCGATGCGCCGGCCAGCGGCCGGCCGATTCGCTCCTCCACCACCCGCTTCAGCTGGCGCACCGCCGATGTCGCCCCCACCCAGTCCACGACCACACCGTCGCGCACGACCGTGTCATGCTTCCACGCCCCCGTGACCGGACGTCCCTCCGCGTCCACCACCGCGACGACGATGTTCGCCGTGCCGAGGTCAACGCCGGCGCGCAGGGCGCCGCTCGAGCGCTCGCACGTGCCTTCACGGACCATCGTGGCGAATCGCCGGATGGTGTTCTCGTAGGTGGGAGTATCGCTCATGGTCAGTCCTTCACCAGGCGCACGCGGGCGCCACCGGTGAGTCCGAGGGCGTTCGCCTCGTCGGTGTCCAGGTGGATCTCGGGCACCCATTCGTCCTTGGTGCGCACGATCACGTTGTCGAGCACGCCACCGCGTGGGCCTGGCGCCTCGATCCGGATCAGGTCCTGGTCGCGCAGGCCCATCTGCGCCGCCCAGGCTGTGCCGCAGTGCAGGTGGCGCGCGGCCACCAGCGCACCGTGCTCCAGGTGCACACACCCGTTCGGCCCGGTGATGTCGATCGGCGCCGCGTTCTCCAGATGGCCGGACTGGGCCAGGGGCGCGTCGATACCGAGGGCGATGCAGTCGGTCCGGCTCAGCTCGACCTGCGACGCCGGCCGGCACGGGCCCATGCACCGAACCTTCCCGAACGACGACCGTGGCCCGCTCACACCCACGAACTGCGCGGCCGCGAACTCGCCGGGCTGACGCACCGGCTTGTACACGGTGAACGCGTCCAGGCCGAACAGCGTCGCGAGATCGGCCCGGCTCAGGTGGACGTGCCGGTTGGACACCCCGACCACCACGGTCAGCGGATCCTCCAGGACGCCCGCGCGGGCGAGCACCCGGCAGACGATCTCCGCAACCAGGCCGGGCGTGAGGGACGATGCGAGCGCAGCCATGGATCAGGCGTCCTGGCGGGCGGGGATGAGCTGCTCCACCTCGGCGTGCGGTCGCGGGATGACGTGGCACGACACCACGGTCGCCCCGACCGCCTTGGCGGCGCCGGCCCCGGCGTGGACGGCCGCGTTCACCGCACCGACGTCGCCGCGCACGCAGACGGTCACGAGGGACGCACCCGCCTTCACATAGCCGGTCATGGTCACGTTGGCGGACTTGACCATGGCGTCGGCGGCCTCCAGGGCGCCGACGTATCCCAGGGTCTCGACCATGCCGAGCGCGAGATTGGTCATCAGGGTCTCCTGTCGCTAGTGGGTGGTGCGTTTCGAGGTGCCGCGCCGGCCCCGGGGCGCGGGCGGACGGGTGATGGGGGCGGGCGCTGCGGGCACAGCGGTCTCCGGGGCGGACGGGGCGGGCCCGGGCTCCGGCTCGGGCTCGGGCGCGGGTTCGGGCTCGGGTTCGGGCGCGAGTTCGGGTTCGGGCGCGGGCGCGGGTTCGGGCTCGGGCTCCAGTTCGAGTTCGGGCTCCGGCGCGGGTTCGGGCGCCGGCGGCCCGGCGTACAGCGCCAGCCGGAGCGTCGAGGCGGCGTCGCCGGTGGCGTACTGGGACGGGTCCGCCTTGTAGCCCACGGTGTCGCCCGACAGCGCCATCACGTCCACCTGCTCGTCGGGCCGTGGGATCACGGACACCCCGACGACCCGGCTGACCCGGGCGGCCGCCACGCGGGCGGCGTCGATGGCGGCCACGACGGCCGACACCTCGCCCAGCACCTTCACGCTGACCATGCCCGAACCGTCGGTCAGCTCGGTCCCCACCAGGGCGACATCGGCGGCTTTGCAGGCCACATCCGCCGCCGCGACCGCCGCGGGGAGGCCCGTGACCTCGATCGTTCCCAATGCTTGTCTTGACATGTGCGACTCCTCAATCCAGTGACGTGAGGGGGATTCGGCGCACCAGCCGGGCGCTGTTCGTCCCCATGATTCGGCCTTGACGGGCGGGGCGGGTGAGTCGGGCGGCGAGATAGGGCCGCCCCACGGGAAGCTTCTCGGTGGTGACGACGACGTAGTCGAGGCTGATGCCCACGCCGACGCCCAGGCGGGAGGCCGTCGCGGCCTCGTGGGCCAGCACAAGAGGGTTGAGCTCGCTGCTGCGCGTGACCGCGGCGGGGATCCCTTCCTCCTCGATGCCCCACAGCACCGGACCGAGCAGCACATCCGGCGTCGCGGCGTGCACGTGGACGCCGATGGCGGGGCGGGCCAGCACCGCGTGGGCCTCGGCGGCAAGGTCGGGTGTCATGACGCGCCTCCCTTCGACAGGACGAGACCCGTCGCCACCGCGTTGCGCGGGCCCTGCGTGCCCCGGATGTTGGCGCGCCCGGCGACGACGTTGTACTCGGCCAGCGCCGCCGTCACGAGTTGCGGGATCTCGAAGTCGAGGGCCGAGCCGCCGACCATCACGACGAAATCGATGTCGCGGACGTTGTTGGTGGGGCTGACGGCGCGCAGCGCCCGCAGCGCATTCGTCACGAACACGCGCCGCTTGGCGCGGCGCCGCACCTGCCGGATGAGTTCGACGGGTTGCGTCAGCGGCAGCGGCAGCATGCCCTCGGGTGACAGGGCGACCGTCCGGGCGAACAGGTGCGGCGGCAGGGGCGCGTCGAAGAACTGAACGGTGCCGTCCTCGTGGCGGATGTTGAACATCGTCTCGACGCGGGCGAGCGGGTAGCGCTTGACGTTCTCGGCGTCCTCGCTCGAGGCCAACCCGAGTTCCGAGGCGATGAGCAGCGTGACCATGTCGCCCGCGCCCGCCAGGTGGATGTGGGCCCCGCTGCCGTCGCGGCGCAGCACCGACGCGTCGGTCGAGCCGGCACCCATGTCGAGAATCGCCAGGGGAGCCGAGGTGCCAGGCGTGGTGAGCGCCCCGAGGATGGCCATGTCGGCCTCGACGCCGCCGACCTCGACGGGGATGTGGATCTCGGAGGCCATCCCGTCGGCGATGCGAAGCATCTGGAGACGGTCGGCCTTGACCATCGCGGCGATGCCGACGGCAGCCTCGAGCGAGAACTCCTCGGCCACCCCGCCGACGACCTTCACGGGCACCTGCGTGTCAACGGCCAGCAGGTCGGACACGGCGATATCGCCCGGGCTGCGGCCGGTGAGGTTGGCCATAACGACGCGGATGCGTTCCATCATGCCGCCGGCGTTCGTGCCGGACTCGCCGCGAACGTCGATCAGCGGGGCGGCCCGGTCGGCGGCGGCCATGATCTCCTCGGCGCCGCGCGTCACGTCGACCTCGGCGAGGTGGCGCTCGCCCTGGAACATCAGGCGGCCTGCCGGGATGTGGCGCTCCGTCACGTCCCCCTTCGGGGTCTTGACGACGACCGCCGAGCGGTTGCCGACGAGCGCCCGGGCCATCGGGACGACCGACTTCGTGTCGTCGGCGCTGAGGTCGAACAGGGTGGCGATGCCGTACGGATTCGACAGGGTTTCGATGATGCGGCCGGGGGCGGCCACCTCGATCGCGGCGGTCATGCCGAGGGGGACCTTGTCGATGAGCGAAACCTCGTCGACGATCGGGATCGTCTCACGCAGGCGGTTGTCCACGAGCACGGCGTCGTCGCTCTGCAGGATCGCCCCGGCGACCCGGGCGGGGCTCTGATTGATGGCGCGGGCCACCTCGTCGAAGTCGTGGGCGGCGCCGGCGACGACGATCCACGGACCGGGCCCACTCGCGTGTGCCAGCGACTCCAGCGGGATCGTCACACCGACGGCGACACCCTGACCGCCGGGCGTGCCCGGATTGTGACCGATCATCGTCGACTCGGTGATCACGGTCTGGGTGATGGTCTCCATCGCGACATCGCCGATCACCGGCGCCGCCTCGTTGATGCGGATGAGGTCGAGTTGGTCGAGCGTCCGGCCGGCCTCGGCCAGCGCCAACTCGAGGGCGTGGACCATTCCCTGGAGGTTGCCCGCCGTGCCCTTGATGCCGGTCGTCGGCACCAGCGACGACGCCAGGAACGCGGTGGCGGCGCCGGACTGTTCGGCCAGCGCCACCTCCGTCGTGGCGTTGCCGATGTCGATGCCGGCGATCAAGGCCATAGCAGGCAACCTCGTGTGGGAATAGTGGGTCACTCGGCGCGGAGGCGTCCGCGCTTCTCGTACACGTCGGCGGCTTCCTTGATGAAGGCCGCGTTGATCGTGCAGCCATACTTCGTGGAGAGTTCGTCGGCGATGGCGTACAGCTCGGCCTTCGTCGAGCGGTACGGGCGCAGGGCGTTGTACACGCCCAGGAGCCGGTCATCGGGCACGGCGGTCAGTTCGGCTGCGCGGCGCAGGTTGCGGGCGAAGCTGTCCCGGCCGGTCGACTCGGCGACCTGGGCCTGGAGTTCCAGGGTCTGGGGGGCGATCCGGAAGTCTTCCGCCGTCAGCGCACCGGACGTGACCCGGTCGAGCGTGAAGTCCTCCAGGTGCTTGCCGGTGGCCGAGGCGATCAGATGGGGCGACTTCTCCCCCAGCGGATACTGCTCCTTGGTGACCCGGCCCCCCGCCGCTGGGGCGGGGCTTGACGCCCCGGCGTCCAGCTTGGCGAGGACCTCGGCCATGACTTGGCGAATCAGCTGTTCTTGATCCATGGTTGCCACACTCCTATACGAACTCGACCCGGAGGGTCTGTGTCTTCTTGGCCGGATCGCACAGCTGCGTCTCCTTGATGTGCAGGAGCGCGGCGATCGCCTGGTACGTCGGCCGGGCCATCTGGTCGTTGCGGACCGGCACCGGCTCGGGCGATTCGCCCTTGGCGTACTTGGCCGCGTTCTTGCCGATGGCGCGGTAGGTGGCCAAGTCGATCAACGGGGCCTGGCTGAACAGTTCCAGGTTCGACAGCGGCGCCAGGTCCCTCTGGTGGATCACCGTGGTGCCACGCGACTGGAGGCCGATGCCGACGCCCGAGCCGGACAGCTTGGCGGCGTCGTGCGCGATGAAACCGACATCCGCCGTGCGGAACACGCGGATGAACCGGTAGGACAACCCCTCTTCCTCGATGCCGGCGCACAGTTCGCGCAGCACTTGGTCGTGGGGCAGGTCGATGATGGTCGCGGTCCGCGCGCCGCCGAAAGCGGGCGCGAGCGCGATCACCACCTCACGCGGGCTGGTGCCCTTCTCGGCGGGGCCGGTCTCGGTGATGCGAAGGTGACCGGGCCCGGTGCTGGCCGGGATGGCCCTCCCCGCGGCCGGGGCCGGTGCGCCCACGCCCATCTCCTTCATGACATCGGCGATGATGGCCATAATGGTCTTGTCGTCCATCGTTTCCCCCTCAGATGCTCTCGGGGCTGACGGCCTGGCGGATGGTCTTCAGCTGGTTCCAGCGTTCAGCCGAGATCTGGTAGCCGGTCTTGGGCCCCCGGTAGTCGTTGGGCACGTTGACTGCCGACAGCACGCCAAAGTCCCGGGTCAAGATCGCGGAGGTCTGCAGGTAGTCGCCGACCACGCGCTGCTTGAGCATGTTCAGGACGTTCTGCGCCACGTCGGAGTAGCCGCCCGCGACGAGCGACTTCACAACGTCGACGCCGGTCAGTCCGCGCTTGAGCAGGTTGTCGGCCGCCTTGAGGTCCTCGACCACATTGCGCGCCGGCATGTCGTTCGAGCCGTGGGCGTACGTGGCGGCCTCGACTTCGGCGTCGGTCACCTCCGTGAGGCCCATGCCCCGGAACATGGCCTGCAACACCTTCGCGGCCTTGTTGCGGACCGCGATGACCTCGTCCTCCAGCACGGGCACGAGCCCACCGTCGAGCTTCAGGTCGCGCTGGATGATCAGCCAGTCGTCGTAGTCGTCCGCGTCCCAGTTGGACCCGGCGAACATGTTGTCGTAGTTCGGCACCGACGAGTAGCCCGAGCAGATGAAGTCCGTGCCCGGCACGAACTGCATGAGCGAGCGGGCGGTCCGCCGCAGATCCGAATGCGTGAACGTCTGGTCGTTCGACGAGGCGCACTCCAGGTCGAGCGACATGGCGATGAGGTTCTCCGCCAGGATCGCCCGGATGCCGCTCGGGACCGCCGCCGGCACGCCGACGCACGACACGGAGCCGTTCTGGATGCCCTGGGAACCGGCCGCCTTCGTGATGTAGATGCAGCGCGCCTCCAGGTAGAGCATCGACTTGCCCTCGGCGTAGCCCATCTGCACCTCGGAGCCGGTGCCGGACGTGAAGCGCATCTTCAGCCCACGCGAGGCGTAGCAGGAGGCCAGGAAGGCCTTCGACCACGGCGTGTCGTCGCCATCCATGAACACCGGCTCGGTGCCATAGACGGAAACGGTCTCGGCGTACGTCGTGAAGCCGCGCATGCCCAGGTTGAGCTCGGTGGCTTCCTCGACCGCGCACTGCGTCAGGATGCCGGGCCGGCCGATCTCGGCGCCCACCAGGATGGAGAGCGCGTTGAAGGGCGCGTACCGGACGATGCCGACCGTCGTCTCCTCCTCCGCGAAGCCGCGCAGGGCGGCCTCGGCGGCGTCGGCGGCGAGCAGCACCGGATTGTCGCGCACGTTGGTGACGTGGGCCTGGTTGGCCGGGAGAAGGCGCGGGCGCATCTTGGCGACCGCCACCATCATCTCGAGCACGTTCATCTGGCTGACAACTTCGGTGATCTTCGCCGGCGTCATCGACGTGGTGAGCCGGACGACCTCGCTGCGCGGGATGTTGAAGTCCACCATCGTGCGCGCAAGCTCGACGGAGTCCATGGCGTTGACCGCCTCGGCCCCTTCCAGCCTGATGCCGTAGTCGGCGATGAACGTGTCGATCATGTCGAACTGGTCGCGCGTCTTGCCGTCCATTTCGACAACCTTGCCGCCGGCGATCTTCAGCGACGGCTTGGGGTCGTTCGGCCCCTCCATCGCGATGAAGCCCACCTCGGGCCACTCGGTCACATACCCGTCCTTGTTGACCGGACGGTCATCCAATACCTCGAACCGCTTGGAACGCATGAGTTATCTCCCGCCCTCAGATGTAGGGGGTGGTGATCGACTCGGGCCAGGCACCCAACGCGCCCAGCAGACTCCGTCCGACCTCCCGCGCGGCGATGATGGCCTGGCGGACGGCGCCGGAGTCGCCGGTGAAGAACGCGATGACCTCGTTCGACAGGCTCGTGCCCTTCGCGGGGCTGGAGAACCCGACGACATCGATCGTGGCGGCCTTGACCGCGACATCGGCCAGAACCACGCCGATGGCCGCCGGCGCCCCGACGGTGATGCCGAAGGCCTTGCCGAGCGGGGCGCCGAACGCCTTGTTCAGCGCGTAGCTGGCGCGGGCCGTGTACTGGAACTCCAGGTGCCCGGCGTCGTTGGCGTACACGTCGCCGAACGTGCGGTCGAGTTCGCCCAGGGCCACCTCGATGGCCCGCCGCGAGTCCGACACGTCTTCGGCGCCGAAGATGATCAGCGAACCGTGCCCGGCACCACCCTTGGTGTCGCGGGGCAACTCGATCGCGACGATCTCGCTGCTGGTCGCCTTGACCGCCTCGTCGGCCGCGTAGATGTGCGGGCCGGCGCCGGTGCGGGCGCCCATGATGCCGATCGAACGGTACTTGGGGTCGATGCCCATGAGGGCATGGATCTGAGGATCGACGTTGGGGATGACCAACCCGATCGTGTCACCGAGCGGGTTCACACCCACGAACTCGGTGGCCAGTGGACGCGAGGCCAGATTGTCCAGCGCGGCGGCGGCCTTGGCGCCCTCGGGTGCGCCGGACTCGCCCCCGATCCGCTGCTTGACTGCGGCCAGGACTTGGTCGAACAGTTCTTCGTTTGCCATGGTGTCTTCCTCGACTCAGCTCATTTCGCGGCTGCCGGCGAAGGGAGGATCTTCTCGACATCGTTGTGCGGACGCGGGATGACGTGGACCGAGACCACCTCGCCGACATTCCCGGCAGCGACGGCCCCGGCGTCAGTCGCGGCCTTGACCGCGCCCACATCGCCGCGGACCAGGATCGTCACGAGCCCCGACCCGACCCTCTGGCTGCCCAGCAGGGAGACGTTCGCGGCCTTGACCATGGCGTCGGCAGCTTCGACTGCGGCCACGAAACCTTTCGTCTCCACCATTCCCAGTGCTTCTTGCATTGACTTCACTCCTTGTCATGGTTGAGCCATGCGGCCCGGTTGGGATGGCCGCGATGGTGGACGGCGTGTTTGCGTCCATCGGTGGATCGACGCGAAGACGAGCGTGTGTTCGGGCCTCGTCGCCCGGCGGTCCACCTGGGGCAAGACCCTAGGTCACCACAACCCCCGTCGATACCCCCCCGACGCCCGACTGCGCCAACCTGCACGCGCCATGTCACTTCTGCGCCTCCGACGAGCACACACCCGACACGTGATGTCACTTTCTTGACCGCGGACGCGGGGCGCCTCGCGCCGGGGCGGGAGCGATGACACGCTGGATGCCGGCACGACGTCGTTGCCGCCGCGTGGGCGAGGCCGGGAGGGTAGATGATGGCTGACAAGCAGCGCATCATTCAGGAGTTCGTCCCCGGCAAGCAGGTGACGCTCGCACACATCATCGCCAACCCGGGCGCGGACCTGTACGAGCAGGTCGGGCTGTCACCCGGGGGTGCCATCGGCGTGCTCACGATCACCCCGTCCGAGGCGGCGATCATCGCCGCCGACGCGGCGTCCAAGGCGGCCAATGTGCGGCTCGGCTTCGTCGACCGCTTCTCCGGGTCGCTCGTTCTGCTGGGTGATCTGGCCGACGTGGAACAGGCGGTCGAAGCGGCGGCCGAGGTGCTCCGCACCGTGCTCGGCTTCACGCCCGCGCCGATCACCAGGACCTGACGTGGGGCGGGTGATGCTCGTCGGCAGCGTCGGCTGCGGCAAGACGACGCTCGTGCAGCGCCTCGCGGACCGCGAGTTGGCCTACGTCAAGACGCAGACGACGCGCCTGGACGATGAGTACATCGACACCCCCGGGGAGTACCTGACATACGGCTGGATGCGCCGCGCCCTGCAGCAGGCCGCGTACGCGGCGAGCCTGGTCGTGTTCCTCCAGTCGGCCATCGAGCCCCGCGAGACGATCCCCCCGGGCTTTCGGACGTATTTCACGCAGCCGGTGGTCGGCGTGGTGACGAAGGTCGACGCGGCGACACCGGACGAATGTGCGATCGCACGGGCTCGGCTGGGACGCGCGGGGGCGTCCGAGGTTTGGGAGGTGTCGGCCCTCACGGGGGTGGGCATGCCGGAGTTGGCCGCCTGTCTCGAGCAGCGGCGCGGGAGGGATCGGGTGTGAGGCTGTTCCGGCGCCACTCGCCTGGAGTCAGGCCGGTGTGCGCGCGGAACAGGCGGGTGAAGTAGCCCGGATGCGCCACACCGACCATCGCGGCGACATCGCCGATCGGCGTGTCCGTGTGGCTGAGCAGCAACTGGGCCCGTCGCAGGCGCTCGGCGGTCTTGAAGTCGGCGAAGGTCATTCCCGTCTCGCGTCGGAACGAACGCGATAGGTGGCTGGGCGACATCCCCACACTGGCGGCTGCCTGCCCCAGGTCGAGGTTGGACGCCACGTCGCGCACGACCGCGTTCCGCAACCGGACGTGCCAGGGGGCGGCGCCTTGATGGTCAAGGGCGGTGACGATCGCATCCAGCAGCGACTCTGTGGCGAGCTGCGCCTGCCACCGGTCCGTGGCGAGGCGCTGCGGGAGCGCAACCTCGGCCCGGCGAGCCGACCTGGCGGAGTCGACATCTCCCAGGATGCCGAGGAGCTGTTCGTGGAACCGGCGCAGCGCCGCCAACCGGTCCTGCGCCAGAGGCGCGCGCCAGATGCGGTCGAGAACGCCGGTCGCGGCGTCGATCGCACCCACCAGGTCCATCGACACCGCCGCGTCGATCGTCTCGCGGGTCTGCCCGTCGGGCTCGGGCTCGGGCACCGCGGCGGGTGGGGGCGCGAGCGGCACCACGGTGGGCCGCTGGTTGATCCGCCCGGGCGTGGTGCCCGCAATGTCGCGGCTCAGCTCGAAGAGGGCATCGGCCACGCCTCGCACCTTGCTGAGGCTGACGCGCGGGATGTCGTCGTACAAGCTCCGGAGCGTCGGGTTTGCCTTCCAGTGGGTGTCCTCCGCGATGAGCGGTGGCGGTTCGCCGGTCCGTGTGCTCAGGAGGGCCTGCCCGCACAGGATCGCGCCGAGGTACCAGCCGTTGACGACGAGGGCAACGGAGATGTCGACGAGCCCCGCGTGACAGCGGTAGACGTAGGCACGCTGGTTGATGGCGGCCTGCATCGACCCGTGGGCGTCGCACAGCCGGCACAGCCGGTTCGTCGCCGGATTGGCGCGCATGCGCTTGCAGAACTCGCTGAAGTGAGCGGCGGCGACGACGGGCGCCCCCACATTGTCCACGGTGATCGCGCCCAACTCCGTCGCATCCGCGAACGCCCTCTGAAGGGGATCCACCCGCTCAAGATCGATGAACTGGCCCAGCAGCGCACCGGTCATGGGGCACCTCCTCGTGAGGGCCAGCATAGTGTAGATTCGCTGCGGGTCACGTGCAGCGATTGCGGGGATTGTCCGGCAGTGGATCCCGGGCGAAGACCGGTCTTCACGCGTGGCCACCCACCCCACAGTGCGCCCGGCGAGCGGGGGCGCGAGCGCTCGCGGCGATCCCCCAGTTTCCTGGTGTACCCGGTATCATGATGACCCATGCGTGAGACGAAGACTCCGGTCCTTGCCTCACACGGGCGACCCGTGCCCGACGACGCCGGCT
>JGI20166J26741_10108892_pt1 | contig 17253 bp, 9 predicted proteins | sample TergutCu122P5_FD_26741 | JGI IMG/M metagenome (IMG submission 26741)
CTTTGGATATAGGTGTTTTGGGTTATATCGGTATAGTTTAACATAAGGAACACTCTCCCGAAGTTTGGTCCGTTCCTCCTGTGACACTCTGTATATACTGGGCTGTTGTACACATTTTAGTTGTGGTTACATTTGTCCATAATCTCTTTACCAGGCTTTTTATCTAGGATGATACTGTAATTAAAGTGATTACTATTTCAGGTGTGAAGAATGTGGAAAATGTTTTTCCCAAAAGACAGTTCTGCAGTCTCATAGCACTGTTCACACTGATGCCCGCCCTCATGTATGCCCACAGTGTGGGAAGGCTTTCAAACAGTTTAGTTCACTGTACCTACACAGCAAGTGTCATTTGCCTGACCAAGTGAAGCCCAAATTCCCCTGTGACATTTGCCATAAGGAGTGAGTAATTTTATACTTTATCTAAAAAAAGGTATATTATTCATGACTTACATATTTAATTTAGTAATCAGTATTAATGTGTAATTACTTTTTTATCGTAGGTTAATATGTCTTAGGGAACAAGAAAAACATTATTGTAATTCTGATATGAATTCATTTGCAGCTTTGCTACAAAGCATACTTTAGAGACTCATCGGAAGATACACACAGGTGAACGAAATTTTATCTGTGATGTATGTGGAAAGAGTTTTATTGCCAAAGGTAGTCTTGACTATCATATCCTAACCCATTCTGGTGAAAAACCCCATCACTGTCCGGTTTGTGGTAAAGGGTGAGTAAACTTGTTTGCTTATATTTTTCTTGAATCTGTGTTTATTTATCTTTTGGTCTTTTAACTGGTAGATGTTTTGTATGATAGTTTATTCTTTTTTGTTTGTTCTATTTAAGACTTCGATAACCTTTTTTCATGTCAGTAGAGCAAGAAATTGTACAAATGTCATTTCTATGTTATACCTTTCGTCATTTGCATTTACATAACACAGACATGCAAGTCTGATCTGTTTTATGCAACACTTTCTCTAGAAAAATTATTCTAGTCTTACCTGTTGCTGATTATTCTTATTTGGTCTTCCTGGTTACTCCAGCCATGGTTCTGCAGGATCTTGTTTCTCAGGTGTGCAGTTTGTGTTCTACTTGGTCTGTATCCAGCAATTCAGTTCTGTTTGGTAGTACTGGTATGAACTAGCCAATACCCACAACTGTTTTCTAATCCAGTATGGCCATCTCTATAATAAATAATGTGGCTTGATAAAATCTTTCACACCTCTTGATTATTCCAGTATTGAAAATTATGCTTCCAAAAGAACAAAAATTATTTTTGTTTGATTCATTTGGTTATTCCAAGTTATGCTTCTTCTTCCATGCTTTTCTACTGATATTTATTATCAGGGCTTGAAATACATTTCTGAGCCTTACACATGAAACTGAAAATGTGTTCACCATGTCCAAGACTTTGAAGTAAGTTATCTTATTTTGGTTGCATGTAAGAGTTTAACCTTTTCTTGGACTTATTCTTTTAAACCAGCATGTAGCATTGTCTGATAAGACTGGAAATGTAAAGGATTTTAAAGGTGTATTTCTTTAAGGTTTTGTGGTTTTCCTTTTCTGCAAGTGTATTATTACATGTATTTTATCAGTGACATTTTTCAAATAAAAATTAATTTACAGAAATGGTCTTTTAGCACAGTAATGGAATAGACATTGAAAGTGAAGTAATATTTAAATATTCTGGAAAACTGTTGTGGTTCTCTTTACAATATTATGAAAAATTGTTGAGGCCATTTTTCCCGCTGACATTTGTGAACCAAAATTTAAGCAAATGAACATGTTAAATGAAAAATATACATTGTTAATCATTTTTGTTAGATGTGCAGTCCTCATTTTATGAAGGTCTGTTGTATTAAATACCACTCCAATGGACTTTTGTAATGAGCACATCCACCACAAGACTCATCAACTGAACTTGGATGCTGTGGAATCACTGAAGCTAACAGAAAAAACGAAGGGAAGAAAAAGGTTTCCATTATTTGCAGGATGTATTTCTTCCCTCCCTTATTTCTTTCTGCCTTTTGTTTTGTGGGGGGATTGTTGTGTGGTGAGATTTTATTGTAGCATTTCTGATAATCTAATATGTTTCTGCTAGTTGTATGTCTCATTTCAGGGAATAAAACTGATGATTTTGAATTTGTTTGGTTACTTTTGATCATTGGAGAGCTTAACCTTTAATTTGTGCATATGGGGAATAGCAACTTCCTTTATGAAATTTAATTTTCTTAAGATTGTCATAATATTAATTACCTGTGTACACTTAGATGTCTTGAGGTGGCTTTTTGTTGCTTAGATTTTCTGACTTAAATTTTGTATTAATTTCTCATTGACCTTATGTATGCTATGTGCCCCCATCTTTTCCTTCTCCTTGAGGAGATAATCCTAATTATGTTTGATGAGGAGTACAAATACAAAACTTGTCCTAATGCTGTTTTGATGTATGTACCTTGCATTTTGTACAGTTTATTATCCAGCCCAACAAATGAACAACATATATATATCAACAATACTTTATGCAACATAAGTACTCCTACATGCTGCAATGCATCTGCATCATCTTCAAGAAGTCTTATACTTCTATATAGATTTAAATCTTTATAGTTGGTAATAAAATACACTCTATAAAAAACGTTGTGTGCTGTCAAGTGTTATAATTATAATTCGTGGAAGTTGATTGCTTGGTGGCTGCATATACCATTTGGACTGTCTTATAGGAGTAATCTCTATGTTGGTGTTTCTTGTATGTTGTTCATTTGTTGTTCTGGTTAATAAATTGTCCTTATGCTGTTGTACTTTCTGCTTTTTATTTTCTCTCTTTTAGGATTTTTCATGGAAATATAAAGTGTTTTTCATCATGTTTCTAGGTTCAAAACAGCCCGATTATTAGGCAAACATGCTACGCTTCATACAGGAATCAAACCACATCAGTGTGATGTATGTGGAAAACAATTTCGAGAACGTGGGGCTCTCAGAGAACATAATCGTATTCATACCGGTGCCATGCCATATACTTGTGAGTTCTGTGGCAAGAACTTTAGGTTCAAGGGTATCCTTACAGTGAGTGTTTACATTGTTTAGTATATAATTTTTACTTTGTTTGTATGGAGAAATTTTAGGTTTATAGGCTGGAAAGAATACAATATTTCAACCATGCAGTGCCTTGGAAGCTGTGAATGCATATTAGAGTTCTACTGAAATTTCACGGCAAGAATTAAATTCCTACTTCATTAATAAAAACCTATAATATTCTCATAACATTCACCATATACTTCAATGCTTCAGTTTTTATGTACAGAAAGAAATGTCAGTTACATAGCAAGCACATGAATAATTAAGAGAATGTCATATTTTTTTCATTGTAGAGTGGAATTGAATTACTATAAATGCATTAATTTCTATGTAAATGCTTCACATTCATGACTCTGAGAATTACATGATTGAAGTAGAGTTAATATTTGTGTTTAATAGCTGCAAATTTGAGTGCCAAACCCTTTCCTTAGCATTCATTTCCAGTTGCATGTTTCATGGTGAATGGTTGTATGTTTTGCTGGCAGTGCTGCTTGGTGGCATGAACTTTGGCTTGTGTGCTGGTTAGAAGGTGCAGACCAATTCTTGCAGAATGTCTCGTTACTGTTACAACAGAAAATTTTCTGGATACTAAATTTTTGGGCTGGCTTCTAGCCTGATTGAAAATTTGTCATGCCATGATCTGAAAGTTTCAGCTGTGTAAGAACATGTAGTCATATGTCTCTTTATCCACTGCAGCTGTTGCTATTTGCATGTTTGGTTGATTACTGATGTACTTTGTGGATGTATGCTGGATGACATCAGCGTCTACACTGCCACTGAGAATGCTGTATAAACATTTGGGAGTTGTTTATATTAAACACATTTTTATATTTTAATTATTCAATTAACCAATGGGAAGCAGATTTTACTTTTCAAGGCAAAGATTAACATCCCGTAAACTTGCAGCAGACTTCCATCTAGTGTCTCTAAAGCTTACAGTGTGTATTAGACTGTATGCTGGTGACATGTGATATAAAGTTCATGAATTCAATAAAATTATAGCAATAAATTTTAATTTAAATGTATTCCTTACTTCCATTGACACGATGCTGATATATTGAGATACCTTTGGAATATGTCAGTATTTTCATTCACGGGATGATATTGGAGAATTTCTGTTATCAAAAATCTTGAGGAGTACTAAGTCTTCAGTTCATTATAGTCTGATATGAAATGGATGTTGACACAGACACCAATGAAATTGATTAATATAAGAAGTATACAAAATATTTTTCATTTTGGGTTTGAGGTTTTTACATTGGTGTTAGTGAAGATTCAAGACTGCTATATACATAGTCCACTCTGAAAGTAATGCCACCTATTTATTTCCATGGAAACTATAATAGATACAAAGAGCACCATAAATCTATATGATAGAGCAAATTCTTAGCTACAAAACACTATTTTTCGACATACTCACCACCATTGGCTATGCACTTTCGCCAGCAATGAACAAGAGCCTGCATGCTACGCTCATAAAAATCTGCACCAGCGGAGGTGGCCCACTGTTTCACAGCTCGTATGACAGCATCGTTGCTAGGAAAATGTTGCCCACGCAGTCCATCTTTCATCGGTCCGAACAGATGGAAGACAGAAGGCGCCAAATCTGGACTATACGGTGGGTGTGGTATGACAGTCCAGCCAAGATTGACAGTGTGCTCCATGGTCTTCAAACTGGTATGGGGCCTGGTGTTATCGTGTTGCAAGAGAAAGGTTGTCTTCTTCTCTGGCCTGACTCTGGAAATTTGAGCCTTCAGCTTAGTCAGCATTGCGATGTAGCGGTCAGAGTTGGTGGTTTGTCCGGGTTCAAGGAAATCCAGAAGTGTCACCCCTTTCCTATCTCAAAAGACAGTGCACATCACTTTACCCAATGATGGCAGCGTCTTGCACTTTTTCTTCGATGGGAAATTCATAAGTCGCCACTCCATGGACTGCTGTTTTGACTCCGGCTCATAGTGGTGACACCATGTCTCATCACCAGTGATGATGTGATCTAGGAAACTGTCACCTTCAGCCTTGTATTGGTTCAATACGTCCTGACAGACTTGCGTACTGTGTTCTTTGTGTTCCTGTGTGAACATTTGTGGGACCCACCTGGCGCAAACTTTGCAATATTCCAACGTTGCCACCATCATTTCCAAGGCATTGAAGCCGATATTCAGCTCTGTACACAGTTCCCTAGTTGTAATCCGCCGATTCGCGTGGATGAGCTGATTGAGACACTTCATTTCGTGGTGTGGCAGCTGTGCATGGCTGTCCGGAACATGGCTTGTCTTTCACGTCGCTGTCACCACAGCTGAAATGCGCCACGTGCTGCCTCACTGTGCTAACATCCACTGTTTGGTCTCCTTAAACGTTCAGAATGTGTCGATGAATGTCATTGAGTTCAATTTTTTCCGCATGGAGGAATTCAGTTACACACCTTTGCTTCATACACACTTCCATGTCAGATGCAGTTTTGTCAGACTGCCCCTCTGCTGTCATCTGTCGCACGGCAACAAAATTTAACGGAATATTGGAGGGAAGGTTCAACCTCTACTGCCATATCACCAACATCTGCCTCTGTTGTCGTGGGCCAACATAATAAAATAGGAGTCATTAATTTCGGAGCGACCTTCGTAGTTACTGATATTTTCGAGGTGCTTGCTCCTCCTCCTTCAAATCAGTGTGTCAGTGAGATCATTTTGGGCTTATATTTCAGGGAAAGTGCTAAATATTGAAACAACGCAATTTTGCATGAAACAAGGATGAGCTGTTTATGGCACAGAGTAGCATTGTTACATTCAGCATGTCATGAGACAGTGTGAAGGAGATGACTTCAGTAACCGGGGATTTTGCAAATATAGATGTGTATTAATATTAAGTAAAATAACACTTGCCAGTATCCTACTGATATTAAAAAAAATAACTTTGTTCAGTAAATAGTTTTATCCTTTCTCATCAGGTTCACCGCAGGCAGCACACTGGTGAACGTCCTTACAGCTGTGCTGAATGTCGTAGAGAATTCACAAATTGGGCCAACTACAACAAGCATATGAAACGACGTCATAGGAATGACAGTGACCCTAATAGTATAAACACTATAAGAAACTCAAACCGCACATACCAGGTATGGAGCTTCATTGTCATTTGTCTCTATCTTATCAAAAATATTGAAGATTAAATAAAAACTATAATCTTGCATGTTTTTTATATTGGTGTGCAACTTGGTCTCTCACATTGAGGACAGAACATGTACATACCGAGGGTGTTTGAGAACAGGGCACTGAGGAGATTTTGTGGACCTAAGAGAGAGGAAGTAAGAAGATACTGGAGAAAATTCCCGTAGTACTGCAGAAAATTACATGATGAGGAAGTTTGTAATTTGTATCTTCACTCTATGTTACTATGATTGTAAGAGCTGTGTGTGCAGGTGAGAGGTTGATGTTAGGTTGTACCTTCAGGACATAGGGTATGAGTATGTGGACACAGTTTATCTGCTTCAGCCTAAGGTCCAGTGGTGGGCTAATGTGAACACATTAATGACTTTGAGTTTCATAAAGATTAGTATGTATGGGCAGGAGTGGACTCTGTGCATGGACTGTGCTCTTAGTGTATCGTGTTGGAAAAGTCTGGATTGTGTCTCTTCCATTTGAATTACAGTGGGAAATGGTATTTTACTCACTATCCTGCACCTATCTAGACTGACCCTGGGGCCCACGCAGCCTCCTGTACAGTGGGTACCTGGTCATTTGCAGGGTTAAAGCAGCAAGGGCATGGTGTTGCCCCCTCCCCCAAATATAGCGCCAAGGTTAAAGAGAGTTCAGCTATTCCCCTACTCTCCCTCTATGCTATCGTGGCATGTCGTAGGGTGAACTTTAGGTTTTACCTTTTTATTTTATTCACACATGCAGCTCTGTACAGTGATTGTGCCATGATTGGCAACAGGAACTACAGTAAAAGTGGTTTTTGAAACCTGTGTTTCAACACAGTATAATGCAGTTGGTGCATTGTCCTGTATGTGTGAATTGAGATACAATGGTCTGTGGACAGCCAGCACTGGCATGGCATTGGTCAAATTGGGTTTGCTTTCTTTGGCTAGCACTTGAATTTCCACAGAGTTTGTTCAGAGTCTTCATACCAGTCAGAAATAAAGTGTGCAGCTGGTGTCCAACAGACTACATTACATTTATACAGTACAATACTGTCAGAACACAGTCTGTGTGCATGAATTCGGACACAACACGGAGCATGGTCCGTGCGCAGGCAGTGTTTAGTCCTGTATGTGTGAATTAGCCATACACATCAGGTAAATTCTTGACTGCCTGAGAACTGCCATCTTCTGAGGAAAGTCTCTGCTGTATGGAGTTGGCAAAGTGCATAAAACATGTATTGAAAGGATTTTTCTTGTAGATGAATGGTGAACAAGATGTACCCAAATATGTAACAGGGTTTTACTGGATATGTGAATTAATGTCCACTGTTTTACTTAGCGGGTATTTCTTGTATTTTGTATCCATTGTGGCAAGTAGTTTTAAATATTTAAATAAGTTGTTTGAAATTTCAGTATTTTTACCGGCATTATTGTATGTTTTAATGCAGGCCAATAACATAGGAGCTGGCACAGGGATTACAGTTGTTAGTCCAAGCAAGCTGGGTTCAACAACTCCAACTTCAAGTTCGATTTCAGTAGGCTCAATTGTTGGCAATGTGTACAACTTGAGTAGTAATCATAGTGTTGGTGAAAACAGCAACAGCAGCTCAGTCAGTAACATGACAACGCAGAACACAATTCCTAATGTCTACAGCCAGAACCATGGAAACATAAGTTCAGCTGTTGCCAAAATGGCAGCTGTAAATATCTATAATACGCATATCAGTAACAACAGTGGTAAGATGGGGAACATGTTTCATAGTGGAAATCATACAGGTGTTAAGATGGCATCTATCAGCAACGTTTTCCATACGGGACATCAACAGGATAGCCAAGACTCAGTCGATAGAACCACGCAGCCCACTAACCCATTAATGGGATCATATCATGTGCCGTCATATGTGACAGGAGGTTTGCCTATGGGAAACATGGGTTACTATATTCCACCTATTCACCATACAGATCCAAATATGGACATGTTACATAACAGAATGACAAACAATCAGTAGCATATTAAGTGATGGAAGAGACTGGCAGCATGAACAGTAGTATACTTTAAGTGAGGAAAGTCACAAGAGCTAGCAAGTAATAACTGCACTCTTTGTATATGTATATGCTGGTACACACCAAACTGATGTTTATTTTCATTTTGGTATTATAAGTATGGCAGGTTTGATATTTTTGTTATAGGGTATGATACCACGTCACTGGGTGATAAGTGCCTGATATTTGATACAGTGTAGTGGTCTAAAAATGTCAGCAACCAATTATCATTCTTCTTAGACATTTCATCCCTTGAAGATGTGACTGCTGTGCTGTCTTGAAACATTACCATTATTCTTGGATGTTGTGACACTTGAAGATGAGACCATTATGTTGTCTAAAAACCTTTGGCAACTGATTACTGTTCTTTTTGGAAATGTTGACAGTTGTGAGACCACTATATTGTCTTGAAATGTTGGGGACCAACTACCATTGTTGGACATCTTAACCTAGAAGATGAGACCCCTATGTTGTCTTAGAATGCCAGGAATCAGTTAACTAGTGATGTGGCATCATATCCAAAAAGAATAGAAACTTCAGCTGCACCATTGTTAACACCTAAAAATTCAGTGATATTTTATTCTGTTTGGCAGCAAACATAGGGATAGATGCTAGAGCAGTACTCGTGTATATTGTCTTTGCGTAATTGCAGTATTGTGCATGAAGAAGTTGGAAAATTATAGTTGCAAAACTGTAGGGTAACAGGTAATGAATGTTTCTTTTAAACACAGTGAGGAAAACTGAACAGCGGCCAAGGTGTATTACTAAGTATATGTTAAACATTGTGAATCACAGACCAACAGGATGTCTTGGGAAGAACACAACATTTGCTTTCCTTTCTGTGTATAATTTATGCTATTAGAGATTCCAGCTGTTGTCAGTATGTCAATTATAATCTCAGTTTTGCTCTGTCACTAAGTTCTTATTTTAAAGCTTTTGACAAATGGTGTCAAAGAATGTTTTATACAGAATTTTTATATTTATGATTTATTATTCTATAAAATATCATTTTCCTAACTCCAGAACTTTATTAGTTACTAGTGCTGTCAAACCACATACCAGATACAGATATCATGCAGCTGTCATATTGTATGTGATACAAACAAAATGTTACTAATGAAGTAGAGCAGTGGTATGTCAGGCACAACTATTTGTTGTGCCTGATGTACCACTGCTTTACTTCATTAGTACTATCTAAGCGCAACGTGATGTGTTCCATCAAGTCAAACAAAATGTTGTAATAAAAGTTGCATATTTTTTGAAGATTGATTATGTCACAGAATTTTATTGTCCTGTGTGAATATGCTATTAATGATGCTATTGTTGGCCCCACCTCAAAAGTTTGCATTCTTCTGTTGAGGTATTGTTGATGGTAGGGAACTGTGTGGAAGGATGAAGGTTATAATGTCACAACATTTTAGTGTCCTGTATGAGTATGCTATTAATGATGCTAATGTCAGTTCCACCTCAGAAGTTTGCATCCCTCTGTTGCAGTATGATTGATAGGGAACTGTATGGAAGGGTGAAGGTTGTTACATCACAGCATTTTAATGTCCTGTGTGAGTATACTATTAATGATGTTAGTGTCAGTCTCACGTCAAAAGTTTGCATGCCTTGCTTCTGGTATTACTGATGGTAGGGAAGGTTGTTTCTAATTCTTGGTTTTTAACAACACCTTCTGTCGCTTAGATTGTAGCATGGACTTATATATTGATTACTGAAGACTGAATTGGACAGAAGTTTGTTGGTACTGGTTACAGTATAATATGAAGTGCTATCGTGGTATCTGCTTGGATGGACGGAGGAAATATAGTGAAAACTTTAGGTTAGATGCTCTCTGAGTTGATGTTTAAATCTGGGACCTCCCAAGTACAAAACATTATTTATTGCCACCCACTTGACTGGAACATAGGGTGGGGTGATCTTGAATGGCTTGATGTTCATTCCAAGTACTGTGAAAATTGGTCAGTTGGTTAAAGCAGTAACATGGTACCGTCTGTGCAACAAACATCAAGTGAAGATTCAAGCTTTCTGGGATGTGATGCCAATTTATTGTGATGGTCAGGATGCTGGTGGCCAGTAGCAAGATGTGATTACCCAATTTTGTGCTGAGTTCTGTTATGGCTAACTCAACCATATATGACGGAGACTTGTGCTGATGTTACTCTTTGACACTAGTCTCAGTGGAAGATCTGGGTCTGTGTGACATAAACTGTACCACACTTGCATGGGGTACTGTACCTGCACAATGTCTTTAGGGCCACATAATCTGTCATGGACTAACTGGATATGTTTCTCAGTGGGTAGCATGCTGTCTGTATGTAATGATGATGTCATGATACAGAAGATGGCAGTTTGAGTCTTTGCTGCTGCGAAAACTTGAAATCAGTTTTCATTCTTTTGCTAAAGGAATGTATGAAAAATATACCTTCCAAATCCAGAGTTGCAGGGTACTGGATGGTGTGGGATATAGGGCATATATTTTATTTGCCTACTGTTGATGAATAAGTGTCAATTGAAATTGACTGTGAAGATTTTAAGCATGTTTTAAAGTGCTGAAAAACACAACTGTTCTGTGATCCAAATGTTATATTTAAAATATATGATACAGAAATTATTTCATATGATCTGAAAATTTATCATGTAGCATCTGTCAGGCATGAAAAGCCGTGCCCTGAACCATGAAGTGATGGAATGTGGAATGTGTCATCGTGTTTTGACATGCCACACAAAAGAAATGTGGCAGTTACTTGTGTGAGTTATGGTCTCAAATGTTTTCTTTGGACAGCTACAGTGCAGCTATACACTGAAGATCAGGACAGAACATCAGTTCAAAATATCTTTTTTAATTCTGTATTTTAAGTATATTGGAATTTTACTTTATTGGTTCCTTTTAAAGGCACCAGTCTAATAGAATAGAATTCTGCTTTATAGCAGAGTCCATGATTAAGTACCCTGTGTACTGACAAAGCAAAACCAACTGTGTGTGTGGCAAAACAGATGAATTATTGCTGCTTCAGTCTGCTTATTGTGTTGAATAAAGAATTATAAACATTGGACGTTGAAAATGTGACAGCTGATGGTCACATCTTGGTAATGAAAGATGTGTTTCAACGGTTGTTCTGGCGGTTTTATATATACTTCTCACTCGGATGTATGAAGGGCAGCTGAATGAAAAGTTTTTTTGAAATGTGCAAGACAGAGAAGTATGTCATCTTGGTTGTAGTCGTGAACTGTGGAAGTTTATTATTCATACAGAAGTTATAAACAATTTAATTCAAATACTCCAATAAAAGACTTCTTTTTCCACCAACATTTTGTGTCCGCCCCTCAGTATCCCTAAAATTTAGGAGAGATTACCGTGTTATATGTTGGCAGCATCACTGTAAACCAGATAGGAGTTTTCATTATGTCACATGAAATGTTACCAAACAGAAACTGTTTTGGCTTTTTACAGAAAACAGAATGAAAATAATAGAAACAAAATTATGTACACTGATGAAAGTTGATACAGGATAAGGAATTTGTGATTTATGTTACCTTCCGTAGTGTGATATGATGTTAGCATTTTGTAAAATGTGATATAAAAGTAAAAAAGTAAAGGTGTCCCGCGACAGGCCAAGGTAGCCCAAGGGGTTCCGGGTAGGTTAAGGCCCCAGATTTTCTTGACGTTTCAGCACTACAAGGGTGGTAGGTCATCAGCCAAATGCACTGGCCACTTTTACCCCAGGAGAAATTCCTGGTACTCACTTTCAGAGGCTGAGTCGACCTCAGGGCACCTGGTTCTTTTGGGGGTGCCACGGAAAAAATTCCCCAGTGACACCACCGGGAATTGATCCCGGGACCATCCGACTAGTAGCGCAGTGCCTTAACCACTATGCTACCCCAGGCCCCATAAAATGTTATATACAGGCAGAAATTCAACATACACAGTCAGTAAAAAAAAAAGGTCTTTGGTTTGGTATAAATGGAATTAAAAAGACAAAAAAATTGACATTTTAGGTTATGAATTTTAATGGCTTAATTAAATTTCTGTTAGTGAAAAGGTGGACACATTTTTAGAAATTTCTAAAGTACTTGAAATTCCCTATAGCTGATGCAGCATGTATTCAATGTTGCTGCGGAGGCAGAATATGTGTGTTGTAAGGAATATCATGATCAGGAAGGCTGAAGTGTCTTGTTTGCAGTTTATGTGAGTTATGATTTATTGTAAAATTGGTACATACTATACTTACAAATTCAGTATTTTTACATCACTTACATATTCAGTATTTTTACATCACTGTTAGTGAGGTAGTACTTTAGGTTGATGGTGAATTCCAGAAATATGCAATCGTGAACTTGTGACGTTTCTTTCCTGTATATGTTAATACTGTATTGTTCTGCATTTTGCTGCCTACATGCATAGTGTCTGTTAACCCTTAGGCTACCGGATTAAATTTCACTTGCCATTTAATAATATTAAGCAAATCTTATTTTGTTTGATTTAGCTGCAAGTAGCGGAATGTATAACTGGCCATGAAGATAGAGACAGTGTGTTTAATTTTTAGAGTGTTGGTATCCATGTAGAAGGCTGTATATGATATCACATCCCTGCAGAGCACAGTAAAAAAGTGTTGCTGTTAAACTGAATGTTTCAGTTGTGTTACTAATATGGCCTGTTTCTTGCTAGTTTTAACTTACACATCATGCTGCTGATTATAGTAAATTAATTAAGGTACCGTAGTTCCTTATTTGGACTTTGTCCAAGACATTTAAGAGAACCAAATCATCTCTCTCTCTCTCTCTCTCTTTCTCTACTTGTTTGTTTCAGGTTAATTCATATAATAGAAAGTGCATATGTGAGTCCAAATTGAGACTGAGTATATGAAATTCATTTCATTTTAATTTACCTGAATACTCAACCATATGATGTCTTGGATTCATAACATATCACACCTTTCTGTATGCATAGTTTTATTTCCTCTTCATTGGGTATTACCACCTTAAGTTGCTGCTTTCGCAGCTGTGCTTTCTCGCATATGACTGCAGTCATGTATAGCATAGATGAAGTTGTGAAGGATGTGTCATAGTACAGCATACATGTTTTCTCCACATTTTTGTTTCATATAGAAATATTCAGTGCCTCTTCCAGTCTTCCATCTCACTGTGAATCACTACTTAGTTATCTAGAGGCCTTTTATTAATCCACACATTTTCCAATAACAAGAGCAAGTATGCCTGATGATATTAATAATTTATGTAATTTATTTTTACGTGAATCGTATTATTTAAAGACATTTGCCTGTCTTGTATTGCGTTTTATGTTGTTTTAAAGTATTCTTGCTAGCTGTTGATTACCTTTCCTCCATTTGTACAAAAAGTTATGTAATAGAAAATCATTTGTAGTGAATAGAGTGGAAACATAATTGTGTTGTGAGACTTGGGTCTGTTATTTTGTACTGTGAAATACTGATGGAATTTTGATGAAACCAACAGATTGCAAACTAAGCTAGGGCTTTCCACTTCCCATCATTGTCATCAGGGTGTGTATGTCTGTCTACCAGAACTCTGGTTGCTTTGTGATGACATACTTACCAGTTTTAGCAGTAAACTTGTTATTAGGAATGAAAGTGCCTGGCTTAAGATACAGTCTGAGATGTATGTTGAATAAATAAGTCTTTGTATAAAGACTGAAGATAGAAGTCCAAGAGAAGCATATGAAGATTTGTGTGCATGGAAAGTACAGTTTACAATGATAACCATTGCTTCTACCATCACCCACAATTTTTTTTGCCATATCAAGCTGACATTGCTGAGTGTGAACCTATGTAGATAGGGTGTTGAAAAGAAATTCAGCTTGAACACAATTTTCTGTGATCTCTCCACTTTTAGAAAGCCATAGTAAATTGCTCTCTTTTTTGATTTAAGTGTAAGTGTGAACATACATGACTAGTGCTGTGTACATGAGAAAAAAATGAATGTGTTTTCAGTATACATTACTTTCTTGAGAATGTGTAAAACTGAATATAATTGACAAAAACTGGAGTAATTTGGCAGTATGAAGGTGTATATAAAATATACTGCATGTATTTAATGCCATGTGCCATGTTCAGAATTGTGACTGTGTGTATAAATAGGGATATTTACATGGCAGCAGTGGCGTAGATAACCAGTCAGGTTCCCCGCCTGTGACTCAACAGTTAGGTGCCCCCTATTATTATTATTGGTGAAGTTACTCCCATATGGCATAACAGGGATCCTGAATACTGCATTCTGTCAGAAGAATGGAAGCCAGTCTGAAAGAACTTACAAATTTCTTTAGTTTGTATATTTTGTGGCCACTCTGATCCTTGGGGCTCCTTGTGCCAGGTGGTATGCAGCGATCTTATTTATGCCATTGCAAGACCTCATCCTGTATATTTAAAAATAGGTAATTCAGAAGAGTTTGTTTTTTAGGCTTGTAACATAGCGTCTTGAATGGAAGCAAATGTTCAGCTTCTTGAATCATGTATAGTTAGGCTAATACTTGGATAGTATGTTTTTAGCAGGCTTATGGATTGCTGTTTTTTATGTTGCAACTGTGAGCCTTGCTGATCATAACTGAAAGTCAGACATAATACGATCCAAAAAGCAGGAAAACTGTGGAGGGCAAAATGATGTGTATATGGCTGAACTCCTTAAGAGCAGGATGTGTATTCCAGATACAAGGATATTTTTGGCATGAGCTTCTCTTCCACTTTTTCTAAAATGAATATAAAAATGGTAGTGCTTCTTACTTGTATGTGGAAGGTGCTCAGTTCATATCTGAGCTAGGACTTTATGTGCATTGAAAGGTATTTTTGCCTTGTTTGCTTAGGACAAATCCTAGGAGAGCTTCTCCGATTAGGCCACAACTGCTTGCTTCCACACCCTCTATGTTTTGTTGTTCATTTATTTGTCCTTCCGTCCCATGCTGTGTCATCTGAGCTTCTGACAGTGTAATTAAATAAACTATAAGTAATTAAATGACAATGTATGTGTTTACTTTGTTGTGTTGTGTGTGACATAATTTGCATATATCTTATATTAGTGATGACACTTCATTTTTTGTGCCTTTAAGCATAGTTCCCCAAAGAATTTGCATTTGTGTTACATTTTTTAAGAAGAAAAGTGACTAAAGTGTTTGATCAAATTTTTGGTAACATTGTTTTGCCGGGCATCCCTTTCCTGCAATTGTACATGATCATTAATCACTTATACAAGTGAACCATTTATTGATTTGATCTCAGGCCAATTTGTGTGGTACTTTTTGTGGATAGAGTGGCACTGGGACAGGTTTCTGTCCATGTATTTTGGCATTCTCATTTTAGTATTATTGTGCCATTGCTGCATACTCATATGAGCATTCCTGTATAATAGACAACATATAATCTTGGCAGTTGTCACCATAATTAATTGAAACAGTGCTTTCTCTCAAATGAAGTGCATAGCAAGAGGACATATGCTATATATTGATGGTATTTTTCAGATGAGAACACACTGTCTACTGCATATACTTTGTGTTTGAGACAAAAATTAGGAATGAAGACGAAGTGCATTCTGTACACTAGTAAATACTTACATTCAAATTTGGCACAAATAAGACAGAATCCAATACATTAAATGTATCATCTGTGCCAGTGTTTCCAAACTGATGGTATTCATCCCGCTGGTGAAACTTTTTGGTTGCTGAGTGGGGACATGAGGCCCCAAAAATAGGAACTTGTTAAAAATTAATATGACACTTAAGATATACGTGACTCTAAAAATTAATTTCTTAAGAAAAGAGAAGCTTGTTTAAGCTGTGGTGGTGCTGTGGGTTTTCTTATACAGTGACCAATAGGATGCAAGTTGAAATGTTCAAGAATCACTGGTCTGTGTTTTCCAGATCTGAAACTCTTTATTAAAGTGAGTTTGAGGGTGATGTTTTCTATGTTTTCTCCATTATAAATGTAATTGTTGCATCAACACATTTGTTGCCAGTGGTTGATATATAAAAGTGGGTCTAAAAGTGTGAGGGTAACATTGGTGTTACAGGTATCTTGCCTCTTCCATGCTTTGGGCAATGTAGCATTCCCTTAATGTTTGCTATTTCCTTGGTGCTACAACTAAACTTCATTTGTTCAGTTGGTTGAAAAGAAAAAAGAATTGTTTTGTATATTAAAACATATTTACAAATTTAATAGCCCATAGTGTTGCTGCTGATTGGTGATAATGACCAGTGTAAAACTGTTTTTTGCTTTATCTAGTTTATCAGTTCCACATTTTATATAGGACCCAAATTAAAGTAGCACATTTCTTGTACCCTTCACAACAATTGCTTCTTTAAAGACTCACTGAGTTTCCAGTTTCATATGGGCTATTATCTGTGGCCAAGGTTTTGTAAAAGTCAAAACAAATGGAAGATATTAATGAGACCTTTGTAAGCCAGTGTAAGTGCCGTTCATTTCTACACCTACCTACTGAGGTAATTTCATATCTGAGGGTTTGTGGACACATTGAATGTTCCTAAAGAACTGTTGCTTGTATAAGACATGTTACAAGGCAGCTGTGGACAGATTAAGGAACTTCTTTTCAGAATTTACGTAGGACTGACGAAATTGCATACGGGAATGGGATACTCAGTCATGTTTTCTTACCGCAACATATTATGACCTACTGTACCTAGTGGCTAAATGCTACTTGCATTGAAGTGTTTAAACAGACAACAGATTGTATTGCAAGTTTAGAATTTTAAGTAACAGGCTAATTGCTGAAAGAAATTATAAATTGTGAAATGCAGATGCATTACTGCCAAATGGTTAAACTCCATGCAGATTGCACACCACATCCTTATGTAAGATATTAGTTATTTATAAAATAATCTTATTGTTTTTTAAACTTCATGGTTACACCGTGCATAAAACAATGTTGAAACCTTTTCACTACCAACTGATGCACATAATGTTAAAAAACACAGATTTATTAAAACATTCTAAAATTACGCTCCAACATGTTTCGGT
>JGI20166J26741_10110003_pt1 | contig 17248 bp, 11 predicted proteins | sample TergutCu122P5_FD_26741 | JGI IMG/M metagenome (IMG submission 26741)
TTGCAAAAAGCGTTAAGGAAAAACGTTTTATTGAATCGCTGAATAAGATAATCGAGCAAAACCTATCGAATGAAGATATTTCGATTACGCAAATAGCCGGTGAACTGTCCATGAGCCGCTCCAGTTTTCAACGGAGAATTAAAGAGATATTTAATCTGACGCCGGGTGAATATATCAGTTTGTTTCGCCTGAAAAAAGCTGCACAACTTTTGATTGAAGAAAACTACCGTATCAATGAAATATGTTTCTTAGTAGGATTTAGTTCTCCATCTTATTTCACAAAATGTTTTCAAAAGCAGTTTAAGGTACTGCCAAAAGAATTTGTTAAGGCACATACCAAAAGCTAACAGGAAAAACATACGCTTTTTTATCTTATTCCCACCATATTATTTGGGCATTTATGAGGTGCGAAACAATAGTTATCTCACCTCCACCAGGCACGAGAGCGTATTTCCTTCATCATCAACAACTGTGACCGAATGAACGCCCGGAGAAAGTTTGACGGATAATTTATGAAAATCGGAAGTGGAAGCGATGTATTCGTTGTCGATATGCCAGAAAACAGTTGCATTACGGTTGCTGTGCGCTAATTCAAAAGTGATGTCTCCAATTGAACCATCCAATTGTTTTTGTGGATAAATAATAGCATTCCCTTGCGGATAAATGAATTGCATGGGATTTTGTCCATCCTCTCCGCAGCCGGGTAGAAGAGGTGGAAGCGATTTGTATTCAGGATGTTGTTGCCGATAGTACCAAGCCCAAGCCGGCGGAAGCACAAACCAATTTTTCTGCAGAACGGCGTTGGTTTCCGCACAATTTTCATAGACTCTATATCGTTTATCCGGCGTGAGATTGACAGGAATATGATAGGAACAGGCATTACTTTGTAAACCGTTGGGACAAATCGGGAGAGTATCGATATCATCGCAAAACCGTCCTTTGAGATGTCCGGATTGCCGGCAGACTTCCGCTTCAACGAATACGCCTGAGGGACGGTCAAACCATTTGGATGCAGGCAAGCGGTCGAAAATATCGAACATCACCGGACCGGCGGTGCGAGCGCCGATAAGATTGGGTTTGCCTTCGCCGGAACTGTTACCGACCCATACACCAACAACGTATTTAGGCGTAATCCCTATTGCCCAGGCATCCCGGAAACCGTAGCTGGTTCCGGTTTTCCAAGCGATGGTTTGCATGGAAGGAATGGTGCGCCAATCGATTTCTTCAGGACGGTTGACTTCTTTGAGCGCATCGAAAACTTGCCAAACAGCGGCGGGTTGGAAACTGCTGTGAAGGTTTAGCTGTGATCGAGCCATATCGGCGTAAGCATTGACCAAATCGCCCAATTGGGCTTCAGCGCCTCCCAAAATCAAGGATAAACCATAATGGTCAGACGATTGAGGCAGTGCAGCAATTTGGCGTTGTTTTAAGAAATCGTAAAATTTAGGAACGCCATATTGCCGTAAAAGATTGACCAAAGGAACATTCAGCGAGCGGGCAACTGCTTCCGAAGCAGGTACGGCGCCTTCGTATTGCCGGTTGAAATTCTGCGGAGAAAATCCGTTTATATTAATTGGAATATCGGGTAAAAGCGTATGAGGCAAAATATCTCCTTCCTGCAAAGCGGCATAGTAGAGAAAAGGCTTTAGGATACTCCCGGTGCTACGATCCGAACGAATAATATCGACCTGATTGCCGGAAACGGTTTCGTTGAATCGGACGTTACCGCAGTAGACGATTGTGTCGCCGGTTTTTACATCAATAACAATCGCCGCAATATTTCGAATATCCTGACGCAAAAATTCTGTATGCCATGTCTCCAATAAATCTTCTATTCTGATTTGCAGATTTCTATCAATAGTCGAACTAATTTGTTTGCCTTTATGCGTTTGAACCATATAACTCACAAAATGGGGCGCTATTTGAGGAAGCGGTATCGGTTCGCCGGGTAAATTTTCGTTCAGGGCTAATTCACAGGTGGTTTCATCAATGATTGTTTTATCCTTCAAGCGTTTTAATAAACGGTTTCGCTTTTCCAACAACGAATCTCTGTTCTTAGCTAAATGGAGTACCGCCGGCGAATTGGGTAATATTGCCAAAGTAGCCGATTCTGCCCAAGAAAGTTGATTGGCTGAATGTCCGAAATACCGCCAGGCGGCAGCGTCCAATCCGACTACATTTCCTCCAAAAGGCGCATGAGAAGCATACAAAGCCAAAATTTTATCTTTGGAATAACGAAATTCGATTCGGGTAGCCAAAATCGCTTCGTAACATTTTTCCAAAAGTGTTCGATTTTTGTTTCTTGATAAACGAATCAATTGCATGGTAAGGGTACTGCCTCCGCTCACAATCCGTTTTGCCCGGATATTCTGAACGAGCGCCCTGCCGATTGCCGGTGGATTGACGCCCCAATGATAGCGGAAATAACGATCTTCAAATTGGGTGATACAGATTTTGAATTTTTCGGGAACTGTATCGTTAGGTGGAAACCGCCATTGACCGTCGTCGGCGATACGGGCTCCCAATAACTCTCCGTTTCGGTCGTTCACTACTGTTGCATAAGGAACATTGAACAGCTTATGAGGCAAACAGAAATAGTAAGCGATGAGTAAAAGGGCTATTCCGGCCGGAATTACTCTCTTTCGCTTAATATTCAAAAATATCATCCAAATCTATCTGATAATTATCGAAGATGTGAACAGGTATTTTTCCTCCCCATTCGTAGGGAGGAACTTCGTTATATTTCCCGGTTTCCTGTAAAAGAAAAACATTTACCGCTTTAACTTCAGGATGGACAATCCAATATTCCTTTACTCCCGACCTTTCATACAAAGAAAATTTTTCGGTAAAATCTTTTTTTGAAGTAGAAGGAGATAAAACTTCAACAATCATATCCGGGGCTCCGCAACATCCCCGCTTGTCTAATTTCGACAAATCGCAAATGACGCAAATATCCGGTTGAACAACCGTGTCAATCTTGTCGTCGGCAGTTTCGCCCTGTTTAGGGAAACGAACAGCAAAAGGCGCCGAAAATACTTTACATTTCCCTTTATTCTTTTTCACAAAAGTTTTCAAAAGAAATGTGATATTATCACTAGCTTCTGCATGTTCCAAGCTTGGTGCAGGCGACATCATTTGAATAATACCATCTATTAACTCACGAGCCTTATCATCAATCCATGTCAGATAGTCGGCATAAGTATAGCGTTTGTTTATGTCTAACGAAAGTTCCATAATAAACCTCCTTTCTGTTTTATTATTTTTTGCAAATATAACATTTTTCTCTTACTTCACTACCTTCACTCTTCCGGCAACCGTTTTTGCTTGCGCCGAAGTGTCGTACATCGCTTCGCATTGAACAGCAGGCAATACAAAAGAGCCGATATAAGAAGCTTGCAAGCGGACTTTCACTACCGTGCGGCTTCCTCGCGCCAAATTGAAGTAAGTTAATACTCTATCATCACGAATATCTTGATAATCATACGTATACCGTTTGTCTTCTTCATTGCTTGTCGTCATTCGCTCGTTGAAAATTTCCCAACCCGACGGGATAATATATGTCAAAGCAATGTTCGTATAATCGGTCAACCGGTTGGTATTGGCGACTTCAATCTGAGCAACGAAATCGGTTCCCTGTTTGAGTTCCGATACATCTACGGCTTTACCGGCTAAATCGGTATAAGAAACCTTTAGTTTGATATTATTGCTTATTTCCGGCAGATTATCCGTCAACGGACGAAATTTCGACACTAAATTGACATACAAAACTCCTTTGCCTTTGTTGGTCAACGATACTGTCCCTTCGCCTGTTTGTTTGGGTAACTGTATCTGATATCCGGCTTTAGCCGATTTGATTTCCGGTTGTTTCTTGCCGTTCAGCGTCCAGTCGAATTCGATGGTTCCCGACATTTTTTCCGCCAGGCTGCCCATTGCCATCAGAGCAAACGCTGTGGATTGGGTATCGAAATAACTCTGTTGCGATAGTTTTTTCGCTATTTGCTGCGCTTGCTTGAATGCCTGATCCAACCGTCCCATCAATACCATGGTTTGCAAAATCATGGCTTCATCGCGTTCGGAAGTACCGTAAGTATAATAGGAATAATAAGTTGGAATGGATGTTGCCTGATTGAAAATTAATTCTTCCGCCGGTTTGGTTTTTCCGTCGAGAACGTATGCTGCTGCCAGACACCAACGGCTTTGTACCGTTAAATCTTTCATTTCCTGTAAGCGATTCATTGCTCCTGTTTCTGCGGCTCCTGCCAGCGCTAAACTATACAAACGGAATGCCTGTTGGTATTGATTACCGTAATACCAATATTCATAGTCACTTCCTTTTTTCCCGGGTCCCCAGTTCTGTGCAACTTTCTTCTGATAATTTTTCCATTTATTCAATACGTTTTCGTTTACTTCATAACCTTTTTCTTTAGCCATAACCAAGAAGATACCGGCATAACTCGATATCCAGTTGTCGGGATCGTTCTGTCCGGGCCAATAAACAAAACCTCCGTTGAGCGATTGCCTACCATAGAGGTTTATAATGGCAGTTCGGACATTTTTCTTGATTAAATCGGTCTCCTGACTGTCCACATCTTTCAACTGCGACAGGAACAAAAGCGGCAAGGCTTTCGATGTCAATTGTTCAGTACAATAATGCTGATAATTGTAAAGATAATCGAAACGTCGCGTGAAATCGATCGAAGGAATACGATTGGTTTCGAGTCGCACCCAATCATCGTTGGTAGTTCCGGTCAGTTGAAAACGGAACTCTCCGGTTTGTCCGGCTTCGACTAATTTTTGGTCAGAAACTAAAATAGCCGGATTAGGATTACGAACATCAATTTCGATGGTTTCTTTCGAAGTTTTTCCGCCTCCGGTAGCGGTGATGGTCACTTTTTCGATACCGGTTTTATCGCCGGTTTTCATTGGGAAATACACCATTTCATCGCCCGGGTTTGCAAAATGAACCGATTGGCTGTTTTTCTCGGATGTTTGCAACAAACCGGTTGTTTCCACTTTGACAGACACGTCTTTCACTGTATTTTCCATTGCAAAGACATTTACCGGCAAGTTGATTTCTTCATTGGTGCTGATAACTCTCGGCAAAGAAGAGAGAATCATCAAAGGCGAACGTACCGGCGTTGTTTTTTCGTCTTTCCCGAAAGCACCGTCCTGACCGGCAACAACCATGGTACGAACCGAACCGACATACATCGGCAGCGTTACCTGATGCTTTTTCGTCTCGCCTCTGTTTAAAGTAAAAGGACCTAAATATTTAACTACAGGTTTAAATCGATTTGCTTTGGTGTTGGCGGGTTTCAGGTTTTCGTCTCCCCCAATGCTGAACATTGCAGTATATTTTCCACCGAAAGCGCCCATCACATAATCATACATATCCCAAGTGCGAATGCCTAAAGCTTCACGAGCATAAAATTCGTCCCAAGGGCTGGGCGTTTTGAAATTGGTCAAATCCAGCAAACCATCGTCCACAATTGCCAGGGTATAAGTCATCGGTTTTCCGTTTTTCTCGCTGATCGCTACCGTAAATTCCGTTTCCGGACGTAATACATCGGGTATGGATATTTGCGGATTTAATACCGATTCTTTGTTGGAAATCATGACCGGCATGATGCCATACATGCGTATTGGTAAATCATTCACCGTTTGTGCGTAGGGTTGCAACAGACTGATATGGATATAGAAATTCGGCGCCATATCTTCGGTCGCTTTGAAAGTATATTTTGTATCGCCTTTTTCTGCTAAGGTCACGCGGGTGCGGTTGAGTACGGTAGTTCCGTTTTCCATAGCAATCAATGCCGTTCCTCCGCCTGATGCGGGAATAATTACCGTAACGTTTTCACCGGCTTCATAGGAAGATTTGTCGGTTGAGAAAGTCAGCATTTTGATATTGTCAGGGTCTGATTTATTGGAGCGTCCCCGCCATTCGGGCCAATCGATGTAAACGGTGGCTCCGGTAGCATGTCCGCTGTTGTTATTTTTCACATAAATCAAATAACGTCCCCAGCCCGGATATTTGAGCATGAAATTGAAACTTGTTTTGCCGTTCACCGTTTTGAGTTTCCCGTGCGCAACCGGTTGATAAGAAACATTATTAACAAAATTGGCTAAGGTTTCGTTCTTTTCCCACCACCAGCTCCAATTGAGCTTATAAATTTTGTATTCCAAATTGTCACAGTTGACGGGTTTTCCATCGGCATTCAAGGTGACAACATCGAAGCGATGATCATCGTCTGTTTCGATATAATATTTGTCTTCTTTCTGATTCAGATTTAATCCGATATACGAAGAGAAGGGTGAAAACGGCACTGTTTGCGAATAAATGCTTGCGTCTCCTCCCTGTTCAAAAACGCGGCAAACAATGTTGGCATTTAACATTCCGGGGGCATTTTCAACTTTCTGCGCTTTGAAATCGATTTTCGCTTCGCCGGTTTCATTCAATGTACCATCGAATACGGTAGTTTCGGTTGAAGTAAAATCGCTTGCGGGACTGTTGAAAATATAGTTTTCGTATCCTTTGAATTGAGTATTTGCCCGTGAAAGTTTCATTTCCACTTTGGCTTTCAAACTGCGCGCAATGGCTCCTGTCAGCCACGAAGAAGTCAAAGTAACAGGTATATTTTCAGCACCGGCATCTATACGATTTCCCGGAATGGACAGATTGATTTTCAACCGGTTTGGTTTAATGGCTTCAACCCGCAAAGATTTTTGGAAGGATGTTCCGCCCACTTTTACGTAAGCATTCCACAAGCCCGTGGGGTCGTTTTCATTGGTTGGAACGGTATAGGCGTAAAAACCGTTGACACCTTTTGATAGTATTTGTTTATAAGCAAATTGTCCGCGGGCATTGTATATTTCCAAAGAAACAGGGTGATTTTCGGGTATCTTTTTTTGAGGATCATACAACATAAAAGTAATATGCAGCGTATCGCCAGGTCGCCAAACGCCGCGCTCGCCGTAAATAAACCCTTTCAATCCTTTTTCAATGGTTTTCCCGCCGATATCGAAGCGGCTTAACATATTATCTTCACCGTCCACTAGCCGTAAATATGTTTTTTGACCATTAGCGGATGCTACCAGCACGAATGGCTTCCCTTTGGGATCGATAACAGCAAATCCGTCAGCGTCTGTTTTTGCATTGCCGATCGGCTGTAATTGATAGTTATACAAGGTAATATCAACATTGGCAAGAGCTTTTGTATCCAACAAATTGCTCACTGTAATCCACCACTTGTTTTCGGAATTGGATTTGGCAATTACGCCAATATTCGACATCAACACATTGCATGTCGCTTTGCGTTGCGAAAGCATGTAATAAGAAGGATTGCATGGATTATCTTCCTGTTGCCAATCATAATTGTCCCAGTCGTAATCTGAATCGTTATAATAGGAATTGGGAGAATCCCAGTAACTTTCCGAATCATCCGGGTTACCGTTTGACAATTGCGTTAAATTGTTTGAATTATCATCGGACTTATTATTGTTTCCGGAGTCGCTCTCGTTTCCGGAATCGCTGCAAGGATAGGTAGAATATGCCTTCTTGAAAGAAAGTTCGATACGATAAATCGCTCCGGGTTCCTGTTTTATGATTTTTGAGAGATCAACGGAATAATTTTGCCAATTGAGTAATTTCTTTGATGAGGGATTATCCAATTGAATGGTTTGCTTATGTACCGGCCGTCCTGCCCTGCGTAATTCATTATTGCCGGCGAGTGTGTTGGATTGTAAGAACATCAAAATATTATTTTCGTAAATTCGTATGATTTTTAAATCTACGGCGCTCAAGTTTACAGCTCTAAACGGCAAAATCAATTGGTCGGAATTGGGAAGAATGTTCCCTTGAACCAACAGTTCCACTTGCGGTTTCAGTTTTTCGAGAGATAAACGGATCGAATAATCTTCATTTAACATTTCGCCTTGAGAGTTTTTCAATCCTTTGTCTATCTTAACGGTAATTGTATCAATGTTTCCACGATCGAAAAACAGGGTAACGCGATTATTTTGTACCTGCCGGGTAAAATTTTTCCCCAATTCAGGTATGTTAATAATACCTTTCAGATCCTGAGTTGTAGAAATCGGGGAAGAAAATGTAATACGCACCCCGTTTTCCGGATCCGAAATCAAATCTGTGGACAGAACTTTGAATATATCCATCGCAGGGATATGTATGCTGCTTGTAAATTTCTTATCAATGTTGAAAATTTTCCCGTCCAGGTTAAGTTCCAGATCAATATCGGTTTGTCCTCTTTTAATATCGGCAATGGAATAGCGGAAAATCAGCGGATCTTTTGTAGCCGTTATCACCGGCGAGAGTGATTGTTTGTCGGTTGTTTGAGCCGAAAAAGCTTTCTGAACCTGCTCGAGTCGTACTGCATAGACGAAACGGATTGTTCCCGTAGCAGTTACTAATTTTGGATCAATGATATCTAAAACATCATTTTGGATGTCGAAATCCCCTTCTACTACCTTAAATGAGAAATAGAACGTACTGAGTCGTTTGTCCACCGCCATGACTTTACTTAGTTTAAATTCTGCTTTGTAAGTTTGCCCGTCTTTCAGAGCCCCTTCTTCAGGAACAAATTCAATTGTTCGTTCGTTGATCCAAAACGCTTTCCCTTTAATTGAAGGAGTAAAGGAAAGTAATTTTTCTTTTACTTCTGCGTTAGGTTCAATTTTTTGGTCGTTAACCAACTCAATTCTGATAGTAGAATAAGGAGAAACTAGACCTCCCGTATAGGCGCTGATGTAAGGAGCAAATTCGGTTTCAGAAGGCATTTCGCCTTTATAGCAGGAATATAATAAACCCAACGAGACCAAAGTAAGGAACAGATAAGCTTGATTTTTCATAAATATTTCGTATAAAATGATTATTATTTTTGTTTTAATAAATTGGGATAACAAATCGGACAAAGATAATAATTAATACGGATTCATGCTATTTCTCATCTATTTTTATTTTTTCTTAACAAAATATACATATTTTTGATATACAACGAATTGAATTTTTTTGTACCTTTGTGGCTCGAAAAAAAATACTTTTCGCAATGAATATTGATCAAAAAGGGGTTTTCTCCTTTATCTGTTTTCTACTCGAGTGATCACATATGGCGCAAACAGCTTATGCACTTATTATCAGTTATTGAAAGCAAGCGGGATTTTATAAATGATGGATGCAGAAAATATAAATACAGAAAAGATAACCTCTGAAGATTTAATAGCAATAGAGGAACTAAAGTCAAAACCGGAAAGGAAGCGGCTCAATTTTATTCTCAACACAATAAGCGTTCTGCTGGCTTTGGGCGGTATTGCATGGGCTTTTCACTATTTTTTTCAATACTACCGATACGTAATTACCAACGATGCTACGGTTGAGCAATACATTACTCCTGTCAATACACGGGTTTCGGGATACATTAAAGCTGTATATTTTACAGAACATCAGTTTGTACATGCCGGAGATACGTTATTGGTTATCGACGACCGGGAATATCGTATTAAGGTGATGGATGCGGAAACCGCTATCCTGCGCCGTCAAGCTGATTTGGAGATGGCAAAACTCAACCTGTCATACACCGTCATCACGGCTCCTTATGATGGTTATGTCGGGCGGCGGACGCTTGAAACAGGACAGTTGATACAGGCAGGGCAAACCATTACCTATCTGATAAAAAACGATGAAAAATGGATCACTGCCAATTATCGTGAAAAACAAATCGAAAATATTTATATCGGACAAAAAGTACGCATTCGAGTAGATGCCATAAGCAATAAAGTATTCTACGGACGTGTAACTGCTATTTCCGAAGCTACCGGGGCGAAGTTTTCAATGCTTCCCACAGATAATTCCGCCGGAAATTTTGTGAAGATTCAACAGCGGATTCCCGTTCGCATCGACTTTGAAAACCTATCAGATGAGGATATGCAAAATTTACGTGCCGGTATGATGGTTACCACTGAAGCTACAAAGAGATAACCCAATGGCGCTGATAGTTCCTCTGATAAAAAGCGCTCGGGAAGATCCTTTTCGCAATTGGGTGCCTGTTTGGCTCAAAGCCGCAGTAGCTATCCTTATCCTTGTTCCAATCATGCTTGCCAATGGTGCATACACGGGGAGCAATATCGATATTTCCGGCTTTCTGGGAGTTCTGTCGGAAGATATTAACATTGCATACTATGCCGCTTCGGCAGGAATGGCTGTGGGTTATTTAGTTACTCCGAAAGTGAGGCCGGTAGCTACTGTTAAAACCATTCTTCTTATTGCTATTTTGGGGCAGATTATCCTTAGTGTGATTTGCGCCGAAACAAATTACATGGAAATCATCACTGTTTGCAGTTTCTTGATCGGCTATCTCAAAACTTTTTCATTGGTAGAAGTTTTTGCCATCCTGATGCCCATTTTAAGCCCAAGCAATACACGAAACGAATTTTATGCAAAATATTTTCCTATTTCATTGGCTTGCGGACAATTATCCTTAGTGCTTACTTCAGAATTGGCTAATCTGTATCGCTGGCAATATATGTATTATTTTATGGTGGCGCTGTTGCTTGTTTCTATAATTGCCATACTTATTACCATGAAATATGCCCGAAAATTAGATCGTATCCCTTTCAAAGACATCGATTGGATAAGCCTTTTTCTGATTTCCGTCTGCTTCATGTCTATCATTTATTTTACTACCTATGGAAAAACGAACGATTGGCTGACTTCTAAAAATATAGTAACTGCCATTTTTTTAAGCATTATCACAGGATGGCTTTTTATACGAAGGCAATTTTCCGAACATCCGTTTGTTGATCTTACTGTTTTGAAAAACAGGAGTTCATCAGGCGTTTATATCTTGTCGTTTCTCTTAATGTTTTTCATTTCGTTCTCCATATTAACCTCTTCTTATACCACAACAGTGTTGCAACTGGACAATACGCATGTAAACCGCTTGTATCTCTTTATGATTCCCGGTTTTATGGCGGGAGGTTTTATAAGCTGGTATTTTTTTGTAAAAGAAATACGCATGGCATGGCTTATTTTCTTGGGTTTTGCATGCCTGACGCTCTCCATCGCTCTTCTCTATTTTCGGGTCACCCCTTCGGGGTTGTATGAAGACCTTTATCCTTTGATGTTTCTGCGCGGAGTAGGAATGCACGTCCTTTTTCTGTCATTTTCCGTTTATGGAATTCATGGGCTTACGTCGAAGCAAATAACTTACAACGGTTTTTTCATAGTAACCTCCCGTTCGGCGCTTGCACCGGCAGTAGGGGCCTCAATACTTACCAATTGGCTCAACGTTTTGCAACAAAAAAACATAACGCTTCTATCAGCCGGAATTGATATGCAAAATACAATAGCAATGAGTCAATTTTCCGCATCTACCCAAGTCGCGCTTTCACAGGGCCTTAGTATTGAAAACGCCCAACAGTTAGCGACCTATGCACTGTACCGACAAGTACAGATTCAATCGGCAATCGTCAGCATAAAAACCATTGCCGGATGGATGTTGATATTTGGTATTATCCTGTTAATCGGAATCTTGCTCTACTTCTTCCAATTCAAGCCGGTGAAACTGATTAAGATGGGGAAAGATATGATGGGAGAATAATTGCAGTTTTTTTGTCTTAAAAAAATCCATTTTACGATACAAAAGTAGTATTTTTGTGAAATAATTATTATCATTTATACATTGAAAATTAAATGAAACGTTATGACTAAAACGTACAAATGGGGCATCATAGGCGCCGCCCGAATAGCCCATAAATTTGCTGCCGGACTAAAGATTTTGCCGAACGCGGAACGGTATGCCATCGCTTCCCGTTCATTGGGGCGAGCAGAAGAGTTTAAGGAAAAGCATGGTTTTACCAAAGCATTCGGCTCATACGAAGAAATGCTTGCCGATCCGGAATTGGATATTGTTTATATCGCTACAACCAATAACTTGCATTTCGAACACACGATGTTGTGTCTGGAAGCGGGAAAAGCCGTCCTGTGTGAAAAGCCGTTTGCATCCGACTTATCGCAGGTGGAACAAATGGTGAATAAAGCTCATGAGAAAAACGTCTTTTTGATGGAAGCGCTCTGGAGTCGATTCATTCCGAGCATGATTCAATTCAAAGAAATGGTGGAAAACGGTGCAATCAAACGTCCTTTGCTGCTTCAATGCAATTTCGGTTTTATCTCGCCCTTCGATCCTTACCATCGCATCTACGATCCGGCTTTGGGAGGAGGATCGATTCCCGATATCGGAATTTATCCGATTTTTACGGCAATGTATTTATTCGGTAGACCCGAATATATCGAAGTGCTGTCGGTGCCGGCTCCAACCGCAACCGACTGGACAACATCCATTTTGTTTAAGCACAAAAAGAAAGAAATCAGTATGTTGACTTCTTCTTTCGAGATGATTTTGGATAACGAAGCGCGTGTCTATGGAGAAGGCGGATATCTGAAACTTCATTCGATGTTTCACATGCCTACGCGCCTGACGCTTCGTACAAACGACGGTCGGGAAACGGATATTCCGCTGAATCACCTAGGAAACGGTTACAATTACGAGGCTGCCGAAGTGATGGATTGTCTCGATAAGGGACTGATTGAAAGTCCTTCTTTTCCGCATGTTTTTTCCATCGAGTTGATGCAAGTGCTGGATGAAGTGAGTCGGAAAGCGCGAGAAAATTTTTGATAATAAATATCCTATTTATCTCAAGCACATGAAGATGAGAAACGGTGCAATAGCGGTATTTTTATTTTGTAAAATACAAAAAAATATTTTACTTTTGTAATCATTAACAATCAAGCATATATTAATAATATGGACAATTTTCAATTTTGCAGCCCCACCGAATTTATTTTCGGAAAAAATACAATAATAAATACCGCGCAATTGATTAAAAAATACGGAGGAACAAAAATATTACTTCATTACGGAGGAGAATCAGCCGTTAAAAGCGGACTGTTGGCAGAGGTGGAAAGTCGCTTGCAAAACGATTTAATCGAATACGTAAAATTAGGGGGAGTTCAGCCGAATCCGGTAGATACCATAGTTTATAAAGGTATCGAATTATGCAAAAAAGAGCAAGTTAACTTTATTTTGGCAGTGGGAGGAGGCAGTGTGATTGATTCGGCAAAAGCGATAGCTTCAGGTGTTCCTTATGCCGGTGATTTTTGGAACTTTTTTGAAAAGACCGTTACAATTAATCGAGCCTTGCCGGTTGCCACTATTTTAACAATTCCGGCAGCCGGAAGCGAAGGTTCAATGAGTATGGTAATTACAAAAGAAAAAGAAGGATTAAAAAGAGGAGCGGGAAGTCCTCATATACGTCCGGTATTCTCAATCTTAGACCCTACTTTAACTTTCACGCTTCCGGCCAATCAAACGGCTTATGGAATTGCCGATATGATGGCGCATGTCATGGAGCGTTATTTCACGCAAACGCGAGGAGTCGATCTAACCGACCGCTTATGTGAAGCCATTTTACTTTCCATTATCAAGGAAGCTCCAATAGTCATGAAGGATCCTTGTAACTATGAAGCGCGCGCTAACATCATGTGGGCGGGAACGATGGCTCATAACGGCATTTGCGGCGTGGGACGCGAAGAAGATTGGGCAAGTCATGGTTTGGAACATGAATTGAGCGCATTATACGGCGTAGCGCATGGCGCCGGTTTAGCCGTTATGTTTCCTGCCTGGATGCAATATGTTTATTCGTCGGGAATCGATCGCTTTGTTCAATTTGCCGGTCGTGTGTGGGGAATTGAATTTGCGGGTGACAAAAAGGAAACCGCTCTAAAAGGGATAAACGCTTTGAAGGATTTCTTTTCATCGCTGAGCCTTCCGGTCAATTTCGATCAATTAGGCGCTAAAGCATGCGACATCGACTGTTTGATCGAAACATTAAAAATAAATACCGGTGGCACATTCGGCGCTTTCCGTAAGTTGGATATGATGGATGCCCTCGCTATTTATAAAATTGCAGCCCAAGCGTGAATCTATCTGTTGCTGTACATATTTTATATGTTTGGTTTTCCGAAATGATTTTTTTACCTTTGTACCCAATGTGTCAAATCTTTCATAATGGATAACGACAAAATATTGGAAGTTGTCAATCAGAAATTTACTGAATATTTGGTTGCAAAAAAATGCAGAAAAACGCCTGAAAGATATGCAATACTGAATCTTATCTATTCCGATAGGCGACATTTCGATATGGAATCATTGTACAAAGCAATGACTGAAAAGAATTTCAGGGTTAGTCGCGCAACCTTGTATAATACTATACAACTTTTAATGGAATGCAACTTGGTTTTAAAGCATCAATTCGGTCAAAATATATCTTTCTATGAAAGAGCTTATAACAATGAATTACATCATCATTTAATATGTACGAATTGTCACATAATTCGTGAATTTAAAAATGCGGAATTAAAATCCATCATTCAAAACCGGAAAATTAGGAATTTCACACCCTCTCATTACAGTTTGTATATTTTTGGAATCTGTAATTCTTGTACAAGGCAATTAAAAATTAAAAATAAAACAATAAAGATAAATAACAAATGAAAGTCGATGTGATATTAGGTCTACAGTGGGGCGATGAGGGAAAAGGGAAAATTGTGGATGTATTAACTCCTTTTTACGATATGGTCGCTCGTTTTCAAGGCGGACCGAATGCAGGTCATACATTGGAATTTGAAGGACAAAAATTTATTCTACGATCGATTCCATCCGGTATATTTCAAGCCGGTAAAATAAATATCATCGGGAATGGCGTTGTTTTGGATCCGGCTCTATTCAAAGAGGAAGTAGAAGCGTTGGAAGCCTCCGGTCACAATTTATGTGATCGCGTGTATATTTCTCGTAAAACGCATTTGATTTTACCTACCCACCGTTTGCTCGATCAGGCGCAAGAAGCGCAGAAAGGAAATGAAAAAATCGGAACGACCGGAAAAGGAATTGGTCCCGCCTATTCTGATAAAATAAGCCGTAACGGATTGCGGGTAGGAGACATCGAACATCATTTTGAAGAAAAATACAAACAGGCCATCACCCGGCACGAAGCGCTTTTGCAATCGATGAATTTTGATTACGATTTGAAAACTTTAGAAAAAAATTGGATGGATGGAATCGAATGTATAAAGAGATTCAAACGGATTGACAGCGATCATTTTATCAATAAAGAACTGAAAAAAGGTAAAAAAGTTTTAGCCGAAGGAGCGCAAGGAACTCTTTTAGATATTGACTTTGGCTCATATCCTTTTGTCACATCTTCCAATACCGTATGTGCCGGCGCCTGCACGGGTCTGGGTGTTCCCCCTTCTGCAATCGGAGAAGTTTACGGCATCTTCAAAGCCTATTGCACTCGAGTCGGAAGCGGTCCCTTTCCAACTGAATTGACCGATTCAACCGGCCGGAAATTAAGAGAGTTTGGACATGAATACGGCTCAGTCACCGGACGCCCTCGCCGTTGTGGCTGGATTGATCTGGTCGCGCTTCGTTATTCCATTATGATTGACGGTGTTACTCAATTGATTATGATGAAATCGGATGTTATGGACGATTTTGATACCATTAAACTCTGCGTGGCATATGAAATAAATGGAGTTGAAACCGATGATCTTCCGTTTGAAATTAATGATTCTGTAAAACCAATTTATGCAGAACTTCCGGGATGGAAAACAGATATGACAAAAATGCAGTCGGAAGACGAGTTTCCGGAAGAATTTAATGCCTATTTGTCTTTTATTGAAGAAGCGCTGGGAGTTAAAATAAAAATCGTTTCAGTTGGTTCTGACCGAGAACAAACCATTATTAGATATACAGAATAGTCGAACCGGCATTGCATCTTTGCCCCATACATTAAAACAGTCATTGCCGGTTTGACCCTCAATCCTCTAAAAATGAAACTTTGGCAAGATTTTTGAAAAAAGTTATAGAATAATAAATATAAAAACAAACTACTATGGGATTATGGATATTAATTATTGGAATCGGCCTCGCAAGCTGGTTAGTTCAATGGAACCTGAAAAATAAATTTGCGAAGTATTCTAAAATGCCTTTAGCAAACGGAATGACAGGTAAAGAAGTATCTGAGTTAATGCTACGTGAAAACGGCATAACCGATGTCAAAGTACAGGCGGTAAACGGGATGTTGACCGATCACTACAATCCCGTCAATAAAACGATAAATCTAAGCGATGAAGTTTATTCCACTTGCAGCGTTGCCGCTGCTGCAGTAGCGGCTCATGAAACCGGACACGCTCTCCAACATGCTCGTGCTTATGCACCATTGAAAATGCGTTCTGCATTAGTGCCGGCAGTCAGTTTCTCGAGTCAGTGGGTGAGTTGGCTGTTACTCGGTGGTATGTTTCTGATGCGTAGCGGCAATATCGGTTGGACGCTTTTAGCAGTTGGCGTAGGTTTATACGGGATGATTATGTTGTTTAGTTTCATCACTTTGCCCGTAGAAATCAATGCCAGCCAAAGAGCTTTAACATGGTTAAGCCGGTCAGGCATCACTAATTCCTACAATGACGAAGCGGCAAAAGACGCACTGAAATCGGCTGCTTACACTTATGTTGTTGCAGCTATAGGATCTTTAGTCACTTTCCTTTATTACTTAATGATTTTACTTGGAGGAAGGAGAAATTAAAACTTTGGATAAGATACGATTAAAAATATTGGGAATCACTTTTAATCAAATTCAGGCCGGTGCATACGCTTTGATTTTGTCGGAAGAAAAAGGGAATCGTCGGATTCCGATAATTATTGGGACTCCGGAAGCTCAATCCATTGCTCTTTTCCTTGAAAATCTTCGTCCACCCAGACCGCTTACTCACGACCTGTTTATTTCTTTCCTTCAATTAGTGAATATTCCTTTAAAAGAAGTAGAAATTTATAAATATGAAGAAGGTGTCTTTCATTCCAAATTGATTTTCAACGAAGGAATAAAAGACATCTTTCTTGATTCCCGCACCTCCGACGCTATTGCTTTAGCCTTGCGTGCCAACGCTCCCATTTATATCGCAAGCGATATAATGAAAGACGTTGCTATTGAACCGGAAGAAGACGAAATAAATGATTATTCGGAACAATCAATGCAAAAGCAAACCGTTTCCTTGGATAATTTAAGTCCGGATAAACTACAAAAATTATTGAGTGAAGCCGTTGAAACTGAAAATTATGAAAAAGCTTCGTATCTCCGAGATTTGATCAAAGAAAAAAATAAACGCCGAAAATAGGCAGAC
>JGI20166J26741_10111116_pt1 | contig 17245 bp, 15 predicted proteins | sample TergutCu122P5_FD_26741 | JGI IMG/M metagenome (IMG submission 26741)
ACCAAGGTCTTTCAGCTTACAATAACACATACGAGCATACCTTAACACAACATGAAATCACAGTAACATAACTTGACAAAAAAATACCAAGAGCCATCGGGTATGGCTCAGCTGTATACGTAAATAGTCGGTGTTTACTCTGAGAATCTACGGAACATAAATATAATGGGTGAGCAGAATTCGCACTTTATTAGCGTGAAATCATGCCGTACTTACTGGAGCCACTATGCTTTAAAATATTATGACCCATTTTGATATTGATGCAGTTATTAGAACAGTTGAGCTGCAATGTAAAACTGTAAGTAAATTCCAGTGTTACGGAAGTGACACGTGTTATACCGTGTTGATACATTTACACCGACATATATCAAGACACGGACGATGATGGATTGCGATCAGACATTCTGAGAGAACAAGGAAGCCGTACAAGATAGGCCTAGGTGCAGAATTACTGCTTTGCTCACCGTCGGCCCTACAGTGCCTGTGATGAACATAATGGCGGTTTGTGGCCGACTCGGATACGAATTTGATAGTTACCTGCTTTAAATGTCGCCTTAGTTATTGGGCATTTGACCACGGTCTTTCTCACTCACTCACTGCCGGGATGGTGCCCTAAATTAGGGCTTGACCGAATTCTTCAATCATTTTAAGTTATTCAGTCATTCTACCATTCCACTCTACACTGTATGAATGAATGACGTCATCGTACGAGGAGGTGCTGATAAGTCCTTAGCTCGACTATGAAGGAAACAAGCTACAGCTGAGTTCTTCTGCCCGGTGAGCCGGGGCATTGTCGTGCAAGAACAAGACCACGTTGGTGAAATTCCCGCGGCGTTTTTCCTTAAAAGGTCCTTCAATTGCACCAGCAGAGATGAGTAATACTCCGCGTTGATAGTTTGGCCTTTTGGAAGATAATTAATGAGGAAGATGCCGTCTTGATCCCAAAAAATCGAGGCGAGAAATTTTCCAGCGGATTTTTGCACTCGGAATATTTTGGGGCGGGGTGAGCCGCTATGCCGCCTCTACATTGATTGTTGTTTTGTCTCCGGGTCAAAGTGACATAACCAGGTTTCGTCCATGGTCACCATTTGCGACAGGAATTCATTTGGATAGCGCCTAACGAAAAAAATCCAAAAGTTGCTCAGACGACTGGCATCGTTGAAGTTTTCGATCCGCGTTCAGGCATTTCGGGACCCGCTTCGCGGAGAGCTTCCGCATGTCCAATTCTTCATGAATGATAGACCCAATTCGCTCACGTGATGTGCCCATTTGCATAGAAAAATAGGCGCCTTTATGAAGGTTGACTTTTCTCGCTGTCACCTCTGCAAACTATTTCACCACTCGGAGAAATTGAAATTTTAGCGCTGTTATTTTTAGTTGAAAGTGTAACTACAGAAGCCGATCCCTTTTGAGACATTGATGATCTGAAATAATTTTTAATTATTTAAATTTTGGAAAAAATCTTTTTAAGACCGGCGACGGTAAAGAGGAGTGGTTAACAAAACATTTCAAAGCAACCCATGCGTTAGACTAGAAATCGTTTTGAACTTGTTTGTTAAATGTAAAATATTTAGTGTCCTACGAATTTTAAAGTTCTTTACCAGACGTTGACTATTACTTAGAATAGCCTTCGATACCGGCATTGGAACCAGCTCTTAAAGCCAACTGAAGATCAAAATAGTGTATTAAAGATATTGTGTTTTCGGTAATTCGCTAATATTTTAAAGAAAACCTCAAAATATCATATGTTGATACAGCTGCTCGAATATTTCTATAATTGACATCACAGTAGTGTAGACTAACGTTCTGAATAGTTAAATTTAAATATCTTATCTTGTGTCGTGACTGGCTTATCATTATTTCATATTAAAAATTATCATTAGCACGCTGCTGCTGAAATATCTTTATAAACCATTTTGTTTGTATTGTTTCAGAAATTCACAAAACATGTATTTTACTCCAGAGAATTTAACATTCAAATTTTGGCTTTATGCTAATTTCCAAATGATTATTGAAAATAAAAACTGAGTCCCTCAAGTGGTGAGAAAGTGTAATAGCTTTGCGAGGAGTGTTTGGATTCTCAGTGAGAGTGGTGAGTGAGTTGCGTAAATCAATATCTTGTTAAAAAGAAATAATCACTGGCAGTTTCGCCTCCCAACGCGTGTCACTCTGTCACGTTGAGGTGGAAAATTCTACACAGTTAGTTACGAAGCTCCAACTGTTGACTAACGTAAGAAATAAAGAAGAGTCTTCCTAAGACAACAAAAGAAATGACTGTTTTAACAGACCCTTGAGCCGCATCATACAGCGCAAAATTCAGATCCTGGCACCTACATGACCAAAGACTTCAATGTTTTTATCTAAAATTCTACTTTATTCACCACTGTTTTGCTCTTCGTGTTATCTGTATTGCCTCACCCTTAAGGGATGAACGTCAAGATAAATAAACTGAATCTTCAAAGCTGGTAAAAGTGAATGATATTTGAGCGCGTATATACCACCATTCTTATACCTTTAAGATTGATGCAAAATATTCCCTTGACAGTTTGATGTTTTAAATTGCTCTGTTTCATACACCACATGTCCGTCGTATTAGAACGGTGGCGTTTTTTTCTACAGCAGACACTCCAGAACTTAGGTAGTTTTAAGTTAAGCAGTTTCAGAAAAAAAATTAAAAAGTTACAAGATCGAATTAACAATATTTTTCAAACGTGCCGAATTTTTTCTTGGGGGAGTGAAAGAGTGAAGTGGCAGAAGAATAGCACAGGTCATGGTGCTGTCTTGCTGCGGCCGAATAGCTTTCAGACAGTTGCCTTTTGGATTGCATCTGGACTTCCTAAGAAATTTATGTATAGCTGACCACTTGTATGCTCAATTCCGACATGCGCAAAATTCGACTTGCGCCGGATCTTCGGGACAGTAGCTGTTGTGTAAGTCGGGCAGTATCTGTGACCAGAACCACTATTATTCATTCCTATGTGGAGAACTTGTTTGTCCATCCGTCCATCCTCTGTGACATAGAGTCAGCGCTTAACCCTTGTACATTTTTCCGTATTGTGTGGGAGACTTTCACTGAAATATGTGAAATTACGATCCCCAGCCAGTTTGGCACATAATAAATCCACGTTATTGAAACCATAGTTCTAAATGTTCTTTTACATGCAGGCTGACACATCACTCAATAATGTGCTTTGGGTGCGGACTGGAGCACTGCATAAAGAGGACTAAGTTCCAGGAAAGAGTAAAGATTCTTTCTCCACTGGCTTCCAGGTGATAACTTATCTGTGTCGTGTTGAGGTTAAGGTAGCGTGTAGCTATACCTTCAGCCCTTCATAGTCTTCAAAATGTGGTGTTTGTTTAAGCACAGGCGCAAATTTCCTTATCGTAAACTTAATGAAACCGTACAAACAGACCACAGATAATTATGATAAACCGTAAAGAATGCCGCAATTTTTTCGCTCGTTTTGGGATAAAAGGTTGTAAATTTCGTTAAGTGTTTTACTTAACGTAGAAAAAGAGCATGAATTGACAGCATGTAATTTTTTTTAACCGGAGTGTACTTGGAGTCGCATGTGAGCATGTAGTTTTAAACAGAGTGTACGTGGTGTAATTGAAATAGAAAGTTAAACGAGGGGTCCACAAAGTGTGTGGTAAATCCGACACTGTTTTATCACGTGAGTCAGATCTCGCTGGCATCATGCTGCACAGAGCGACCTCTGCAATCAATCCATGCGACCCCCACACTGTGCTACATGAGCTCATCAGAAAGGCAGATCGATACAATAAACAGCTACAAGCCTCCCGCCTGCCCGCCCGCCATATTATCAGCTGCTAGTTGGATAACAATATAACACGCGCCTGCCTGTTATGTCCCTTGGACAAAGCGCTGTCTGCCGCTAACACGCGACTAGTGGCCGGAATTGTTGTCCTACAGTACGTGACAACCAGACATGTCCCTCGTCACTAGCATGCGGTACATAACACTTTAGAAAAAAGAAAGAACTGCAAGTACCATCTACCGTAACGTTACGAAACTCCCTTTTGCCCATACAGTTCGTTTCTGTACTTCTTATAATTGCGAAAATAAAATGTATGTAAAGTTTTCGTGCATAAGCCTACAAAAGTAGAAGGGGGGAAAATATTACGAAGGGTATTTTGGGTCAGAAAGTTTAGACTGGATTCGGCTCGACCCATACTTATGCCGTTTCCTCTGTAATGAGCTACCTCACTGACGTAGTGTGATCGTGATTGCGGCACGGAACTGACTTAATCTGACAGGTCTATAAGCGACTGGTTAATCGGTAAATGTCACCGCATATATTTTCTTTATTTACATGTCATCTGTTAGAGAAATTACATTAATGTCTGCGTTATGACATACACAGCACTGTTGCTGTCTGACGAGGGATGAACAAACCCTCAGTATGAATAATGAAGGAAAATTCGTAATTATGACTTATGAGACTCATCAGAACAGTGAGTACCAGTCGAGGCATGAGCTGCCTAGGCAGTGGGTGGTGGAAGGAAGAATTGTGTACGGGATGGTTCCTGAGTGGGCTAAGACATTTTTCTCTTCTCTAGAACGTGAAGACCTTTTCTAGGACTGTCGCAGCCTCCTAGCCAATGCACATGGCGGAGCCTTTCCGCGGCCTAAAGCGACTTTAGATTAAAACTGACAGTTCCTCTCCATTTGTTGTAGGAGTTAATGAACTGTGATGCATAGCTCAATTCCACCACACCTCTTCATAGTATGGAGACTAATTAAAGACAACGTCAGTTTTACTTTTAAATTTACGGGGTAATCTAGCTATTAATATTACATACATCTGGAATAAGACACTTTGTAAATTGACAGGTGGGTACAGATATTGCGAGAGGGTTGCTTATATCTTCAGCTTTTTTATCCTGAAGATGGAAGCAATATATTTCTCTGGACAGACACTTATCTGAAAGACCACAGAGCGTCATGTCCCACACAAAATTTATCTGAAAATTAAAAAATTAAGGGGTTCCTAATTATGAAGTCGCATTGAAATGTCTGCTGTTGCAAAAACGCTTCTGAATAGTAAGACAACCGGGTCTCATTTAGCGTCTAAAGTACTAAAGGCACGTCGTCCAAAAAGTGGCCTAACTTATTTATCTGTAACGAACGTTGCCGTTGTTAAATGTTTGCTTGATCCTCTCCTGATTCATGCCTAGGACCACACACAGATTTCCCTCTCTACCTACAAAGCCCTGAAACATTTAATAGGCGCCAACTTCTAGTAATTCTTTACCTGCACAAGATATTTCCTGCGCTTTACGTTACCTGAAATTTCATTACTTTTCCACAAAAGCCATCAACCAGACTATATCAGCATCCAGACAGCCTATATCCACTTCTTATTCCCACAAGTTTGTATTTTATTAAGATGATGTCTCCTATTCAGTTTGAGATTCTTGTGACAGAGTAAATAACTTATTATTTTCTATTAGGCCTATGTAGCATATAATATGTTTTATTCTATTATATATGCCTGTACCTACTATTCCTCGTCCCGTCATGCAAAGGAACAACATAACATTCGCGTGCTATTCCACGGCACCTTAAGTGAGTACGTAATGACTCAGTCCCTCAGTACGATTTCCACAATTAACCCTTCAGTTGATCTGCTTATGTACACTATATTTTTTGAGAGTTAAAATAAAATCACAATTTCACTGAATTTTCACGCCATGAATTTCAAAATTCTTAAGATTCAACTTAAAATTATTGGCAATGCACAATGCTGCAATGCCAAACGAGATACATATACACCTTACTGATTCGTAACCGCTAAAATCCTGGCCGTCTGGCCTAAATATCGCCAACTAAGAGAATAAACCTGGTAAAATATTTATGGAAAGGGTTTTACTATATAGAGAAGAAAATAGGAGAAGTTTTAATTCATTATTGTCTATGTTATGTCTCTCTCACTCCGCTGACATGGAAATATGTAGTTTTCACGTAGTTTTCACGTAGTGTTGCAGGTGGCGTTTCTACTCGAAATTGTCCTATTTGATGAATAAAGATACAACTTAATTGATTGTTTTAATGAAGAGGGAAGGGCGAAGCGGATCATGCTCACAGAATGTGCGTGTAAGACAGGGATAAGGAAGACAAGTAAAAAAAGATGTGAAGGATCTAATTTTTAGTGAAATATTAACAGATATTTTCTGATAATATAAAGCAACTGGTCAAAGAAAATCCAAAACCCGTGATTAGTTTATTTGCCACGGGACGCGGTGGAGTGCCAAACACTGTAGTGTCCGTCAGAATGCTAGGTCTGCCCGCTACCGATAACTTATCAGTCGCCAGCCTGTCTCCACCTTCCTCATTTCAGTACAATATAATGTTATGATTTGCTCCGGTTTCCAGCGATCTATTAATTGGACAATGCCTATGTATTTATGCATATTTCATACATTTAATTTCCTTCCTTCCCCTCCGCTATTTTCACTCGCGCGTCGCTCGTAATTAAAAGTTATATGACAGTGTTTGGAGCTGGTACATGACGGATATTTCCGTCCAATTTATTATGAAGTTTAAAAGAATTATAGCGATGGGTTATACAATAGAATGCAGTTATTGAGAATGTCTGTACGTTTAAGATATTAAAATGCGTGCATCCGTACTTCGACACGCCGACACATCTTCAGACCCTGTCTGTTAGCACAGGAGTGAGTTAATTTATTTGTAAAGACAATATAATTACACCACAAAGATATCTGTATACTATACAGTAGTGTATATGAATGTCATACCAGATGCCAAAGCAAAGAATTTGCTACAAGTACCACTTGCTATAAAATAAGAGATCCCTACGTTTTTCCCGCACATAGTATGTCTTTCGTTTGATTCTCATAACACGTAATGAGCGACTATTTCTCTAAACAGCACTGAATAATTGCTTTTGAAATAGAAGGTAATATGTTAGCTATGAGGAACGAAATGCATTTCTGGTCTTTTTAAAGGCAAAGTTGCAAAGATGCGCCGTTAATTTTGTCATGCCTGTGAGTCCATGCCCGTATGCAACAACCGCAGGACCATACTGAGCGGCTCTTCATGGTATTAGGTACAGAGGAGCTTTACTAAAACCTGTACAGTCAAAAGTTTCTTTGAAATCGAAATAAAGAACCTTCATGTTATGTGAAGATGTGATAAATTCACGATATTTTTCGGCTGTTAGAGAAACCAACGCGCTTCATTTTCTTGTTTAGAAGAGCTTGTTCTGAGGTACTAGCATCGCAATAAATGGCAACAACTTGTCAGCTTATATTTTCTATTGATTGCCTAAATATTCTTCTTCCTTCCTCTTTATCTTTAATCCTTCGTGCGAGCGTATTGGCGTAAATCGCTGAGTATTTATCTTACTAAAGGATATAGTCAAATTCTCTCCTATTTTGATAAAGGTCAAATGATGGGTGCTGTGTCATGAAATTAACGGTGTAAACACGTTCCTGGGTTGGAGTACTTTCGTGTAAATTATGGTAATTTGGAATACCCTTTCATTTTTACTTATGTAAGGCGTAAAGGAATAAGCAAGATATTTGAAATTGTGAATAGTATGTTCCTAATTTAGTCCAAGTAAACTCTTTCAGAAAAAAAGGTCCTGAAATCTACCTTTCTACAACTTCGAATAAGGATTTTTCTTTTAATATTTTGTTCCTTGCTGTTAAATTTGTCTTCGAGAGTTGATTTCGGTAATTCACATAGTACTGAAGCTCCTAGTAGATGCATTCCCATGTTCCTAACGGCCATTATTGCCATCTCTCATGTGTTATATTTCTTTGGACCCATCTGTAAAGATAAATAGGGTTTAGTGAAGGAACATACAAATTCTTCGGTGGGCATTGTTTCGCACAATGCGAATTTAGGGCAACACATAGTGGGCGCAATTGAGCATATATGTATTATGGTGGGGTTTTACGGGGTGAACAATGGACAGAATTATTTAAATCCATACAGCATCAGAACTAAACTATAGCATATTTAGAACTTACCAGTAGTATAAACCTATTTTTACTAAGTAACCGTTACATTATAAGTGCTTAATCATTATTCCAAGAAGAGGAATGTCTGTAAACCAGTGCACAACCACTATCCACGCTTCCTGTTGCTCGACTCCACACAAGATGTCGTGTACATCTGAAGGTACAATTTGCATCAGTCAGGGTTCGACTTCAGCACTCAACATGAAGGGCACTTCGGTATGCGAAATGTAGGCGTATGTGCGAAAATAGGCACTATTTTTGGTAAAAATTGTATAGAAAAATCAAACATCTATTTTTTGTGAAGTACACGTTCTCAGTGCGGGCCTGTATAGCGAATTGCTACGGAATGAACGGTCTTGGGATCGAATCCCGGTGAGGCAAGATTTACCGCACCCGTTCAGAATGGCTTGGGGCACACCCAGCTCCTATAGAGTGGGTATCGGGTCTTTCCCGGGGGTAAAACGGGCGGGACGTGTAGTTGACCACCCACTCCATCTAACGCCGAGGTTAAAGAAACAGTGGAGCTATACTTCTAATCCCCCTCTAGGCCTTCATGATTTGTTCTAGGGTGATCTCTACCTTGAACAGGATGATTTAAATTAAACTTATCTGCACTTTTTGGGCACGTTGAAGCGACACACAATGTGGTTATTCCTAAGCTGCATATGAAGTAACAGTGATGAAGGTAAATTGTTACTGTACCTGAATGGCAAGACTATACGTTACAGACGAGTGAAGAAAAAAAAAAGTTGTAATATGCTGCTCACTTAGTTTCCCACGTCTGCCAATAAGTTCAGCACTCATGTCACATTTTTCTGTTTCCCGCTTATAGTACAAACAGCTCTATGGTCTGGTAGCCATGATCGTCTAGTGGTTAGGACATTGCGTTGTGGTCGCAATAACCCAGGTTCGAAATAATTCCGCTTCAACCAGCTGAGCAGAGAGGTTTTACAGTGCTGTATACAGTGTTTCTGTCTCGTGAAGTGAAAGTTTGTGTCTGTTGTGTAGTGCAGCTTTTAACAACATACGGCTTGTGGTCACATAACGGAGGTACCTCGAGACATCCGAAACATGTATGAAAGACGGAACACACTAGTATGCTGCTTCGACCCAAGCAGCCCGCGTATATCTGCATACGAATTCCATGAATGGTTACCCTATCAACTACAGGTACCAGATCATTCAATGGTTATGATACAAGTTGTTGGGACTCGGAGACTAGTCTATATAAAGTTTGTTGACATCTCCTTTGTTCAGGACATACTGCATGTAAAAACCGGGACAAATGTGTATAAAAATACGTCAGGTGAAATCTCTGCTGTACGTCTCGAAATCGCCGGTATGGGTACGCGTCGCGTCCGGATAGCCAACCTGCCCCCAGAAGTAACGGACGGTACTATACGCGCTGCCCTCTCTCAGTATGGGGAAATCCAATCCATTCAGAACGAAACATGGTCTAAAACCTACCTTATGTGGTTGCAAGTGGAATAAAAGTAGTTGTGACGGCATTGACTAAACATATCCCATCTCACATAACCATCGCCGGTTATAGAGTCTTAAAGTCTTACGAAGGCCAACCACAAACTTGTTTTGGATGTGGTGACACAGGCCATATATATCAGGTATGCCCGAAGAGGAGGGGGACAAAAACACTTTCACCAACCCCAACCTGCAAAACATGGGCCCACATCACTGCAAATGGCACCCCTACAGCGAGCAGCACCGACGGAGGACATATAGACAAGGCTCACTACCACAAACAGCCAGAGCAGGCATTAGTAAATCAGATGGAGAATGACATACGTGAGCCCAGACCCCTTCCGCCACCCAGCAGCTCTGTGACCTGCACTACAGACACACCCTAACACCACGTGACGCAACCCATGGAATCCAACATACCCGCGCACATCCTATGGACCGATGAAGACCCGGAATCAGAAAAGGCCATGGCAGCCGAGGTGGAAAGAGCAGATAACATAACAACGGTCGAAAAAGGACGGCCACAACTCACGCACCCCGTGAAAGACCCAGATGCCAGACAAGACACTGTGAAACAACAGAACCCCAAGGAAGGACAGGACGCCGGCCAAATAGCGCAACCAGGCAACGCAAGCACAGACCAGGAAATAGTGACACATACGGAGGTGCCCGAAGACGAACTGAATCGAAAAAATGAGACTGGAAAAGAGCAGCGACCAAGTACAGGAACGGAAAAGGAACAGAACCAGAGCCTAATAACTGCGGATACACTAACATTTACCAGCATCACTAAGACACCATCACGGCGTGCAATTACCGCTAACGTCCGGGACATTTTGATAGTAAACATCTACGCCCCTTCGGGCACTGCGAAGAGACAAGAAAGGGAAATGTTCTTCAACAGCGAACTAGCCTACCTTCTGGGGAATGTTTCGGACAACTTACTATTGGGCGGCGATTTCAATTGTGTCTTTGAAAACCCCGATTCTACGGGACAATACAACTTCAGCCGCTCGCTAGCCGATTTGGTACAAGGCTACGCACTCAAAGGCACATTGCAAGCTAATCTGGTACACAAAGTCCACACACACTACACTGCATCTGTAGCAAACAGGTTGCATCGCATTTCGTCTCATGTGCCCTGCTAGCCAAGAAGCTGGGAGTAGAGACCGTTGCAGCAGCGTTCACTGACCACCTCGCCGTAGTACTGCGGCTGACCCTTGACGCACCCATCCTACGGCGTGGCCGCGGCATATGGAAACTAAATAGCCCCCTACTCTCCGAGAGCCGTAACAAGGAGGAATTGCGGCAGAAATGGGACCAATGGAAACGGCAAAAAAGCCTCTACCCGGACGTTAATACATGATGGGTACGCTGTTGCAAAAAGAGAATCCGGATTATGCTCCAATGTGAGGAAGCGGAACGCCGCCGGGATCACCGCAAAATGGAGAACTTCTATTATAAATGTCTATATGACATACTACGCAACGCGGATACTAACGGTGCGAATCTCCCTGCCCGCATTAAAGCAAAAACTGTCAAACTACACAGTCAAAGACTGCAAACATTACTGCTAAACAACGCGGAGGCCGAGAAATTTGAAGGGGAACAGCCAACGTTTTACCACCTCATACGGATGCAAAAACAGCGTGCCGCCAGAGCGATCAAGAGTGTACGAAATGGGAATGGCCTCATCCAAACATCACCCAGGAGCATTGCACTCGCCTTTACAACACCCCTTTCGAACCAAATATGATAATATTGACGTCGACGACGAATGTGCGCGCGCTTTGGCTGAAATGGTTCGTGTGGAACGACCAATGGTTTCTGCGGACATCATAAAGAAACCTTTTGACCCATTCAATATGGTGGGCGAAATAGAGCACCTGGACGAGATGGCCTAGGGCTTGAATTTTATAAAGCCAATTGTGAGATTATACGAGACGACCTCTGCATCATCCTCAATCACATGTATGTGGGGGCGCCATCACCCCCCAGCAAAAACATGGGACAATAGTATGTCTGCCCAACCCACATAGAATGCTTACACCGTCAGACTACCGCCCAATCACGCTCTTGAACACAGACTATGAGATGTGGCACGAATTCTAGCACGTAGGCTTCGCCCCGTGTTGGAGACACGCCTCAAATCAACACAATATTGCGGGGTGCCAGGGAACACCATCCTGGATGCCGTGGCTACGGTACGAGACGCCGTCGCACACGCCGAACACTCACTCACACTGGACTTTAAAAATGCCTTCGACAGAATTTCCCATAACTATCTGTTCACTATCCTCCACAGCCATGGCCTCAGCTCCCCATTTATCAGCCGTCTCAGGAGCTTGTATGAAGACGCCACCTCATCCGTACAGATTAACAGTCATGTTCACGGACCTATCCCCATTCGCTGCCGTGTGCGGCAAGGCTGCCCTCTGAGTATGGCACTTTACGCCTTATGCCTACACCCACTACTCAGGATGCTAGAACAACACCTGCCTGGTATCCAAATAGGACGGCGTGCCCGCTCCATATCTGACGTTGTGTACGCCGACGAAGTAACGATCTTCTTGACTTCAGTTGCTGGCTTCCCCATCATAGACGACGCAATACACCAGTACGGAAAGGTCTCCGGTGCCCGATCGAATCCACAGAAATCCAAGATTCTCGCCGTGGGACGATGGTCCACCTTCGACACCATCCTCGGCATCAATTCCCACGCCCACGTGAAAATCCTAGGTTTCACATTTTGGAACTTCATCGACAAATACATTAATGACACATGGGCAAAACTCACTGGAAAAGTGCGGATGCAGGCGAGGAATGCCTACCCCCGTGACCTATGCCATGCACACCGGCTGGGCTATGTCCACACATACTTGTTGGCCAAAATATGGTACATCGCACAGATATTCACCGCCCCTGGCACATATACCCAACAGATAACGTCTGCTGTCACGTATTTCATATGGAAATGAGCAATATTCAGAGTTCAAAAGCAAAAAAAGAAAATAATAACCATGGAAGAATGGGAGCTGGTGGACATAGCCGCAAAATGTAAAGCACTACTACTTAGCCTGTGCACCTGCAGGGTGCACCCCTGCGCTGCGAGATATCCCATCAATCTCTTTTACGTGCTCGCCTATGCCACTGACATGGCTTACATAACTCCCCCCGGACACGTTGAGACACCTAAAAGTTTCCGCAGACGCTTATACAACACTCTCCACACTATGGCGACGGCTGTAATGGACATACGTGTTACCAAACTACAACCTGTGTTCAACTGGCCACAGGTGTGGCGAAATCTACAAGCAGTTTGGATCACTGAAGATGTGAAGTCCATCTGGTATACTGCCATCCATGACATAATACCAACGAATGAACACCTCTCCAAAATTCACCTCACCGACTCAAACCGATGCACTCACTGTGGCCAAAGCGACACACTACTACACCGCATAACGGAGTGCAATGAAGGAAAGGACATATGGGAATGGACACGTGCCCGTCTTTCAATGATCCTCCGAACCAACACGATAAACATTCCAGCCGAATGGACACTCCGCCCACATTTCCATATCTGGCCTCCACAGAGGCACGGGGCAATCCTATGGATTCTAGCACATTTGGTACATTTCCATACCAAACAACGTCAACCAACACCCATGGAATGTGCAGACTTCATGCGTCGTGCACGCTGGAAACACATCACATGCCACACCGCCTGAAACGAGTAGGGAACTACTTGAACGTACTATAGCGGACGCCCCCCACTCTGGTTCCACTGCATATCACGGGACCTACAATATCCTTCGATCGCCCGCTCCTGAAGAGCCTCCATCCCTTCTGGAGGACAATTACCGAGGCTTCCCGAACTCGACGATACTACCTGACATATAACTGATCGTACAGTACAATAAGCAGACAGCTTCTTTACTCAATGATGCCTCAACTTAGTTAATTATTTACAGTTTTCTTGTAACCGAAATGTCTAATAAAGTTTCTTTAAAAAAATCCTGGTCACGGCACAAAAAATTCTTTTGATACGCTTTACAATAAAAGTACTTTTTAAAACATTTATTTTATCCTTTTTGTGTTATTATAAATTTTGATTTTGACAGTGTGAGTACCTGAATATTTTTAGTCTTCTATTGTTTATTTTAAGCATTTAACAGCACAAGTAATATCTTACAGCTCTGGTATGTACATATACGAACTTAATCCATGCTGCAAAGTCCTTCAGCTAGTCGAAAAATTGCCTGCCTTTCACGCCAGCCGAGATCTGATCGTCGTGTTTGTCAGAGCTTACTCTTACAATTAATGGCATAGCCTAACTTCCCACCTTCTACCAGTAACACAAAGACAGATAAGTAATTGACTGAAATTATAATTCTTCTCGGAATATCCATACCTACGGTAAACTTCAGAAAAGTTTTCTCGTCCATAACTCAAACACTGCGATATTTGAGGTTCTAAGAGTGACGTTGCTGAAGACTCAAGTTATCTTGGATGTGACGCTGTGTGAGTGGTTTTCGAGTTTCGAAGAAACGTAATAATTTCCACTCATTCAGAAATACAGCTTCACATCCTACAAGGTCTCACTCCTCAAACCACAGAACCATTTCAGCTGACAAAAGGCTTGTAAAGGGATTCTGTTCTGACCCAATTTATTCCACTTCACATTCCCACAAACACTTTTCCTACAGCACATTTTAATAGGCCGACGATAATTTCTCCCCACTATAACTTCCGAAGTTCGCTCTCCACCTTTTTTGCTAACGTCCACATTCAATGCTAATTTACGAAGTAGACATTGATTTGCTTCGTGTAATAACTCTGGAAAAGATAAGCCTACGTTTAGATGATTCGAGGCCAGCAAATCAGCAAACCAATAATATTCAGCAGGATGTCAGGGAAAAAGAAAACCTAAAGGACTGAAAAAATTTGACATTTTATTAGTATTCTGCAGCATTAATTTGCGTCAACACTTTAAAGCGCAGTACTAAATACGAGTGTATGCATCACCTACTGTAACGATATGAGGTCTGTATTCCGTCACCTGACGTCTACACGTGTTTCCAGCGTCCCTCACAACGATCAGTACTTAGCTACCGATACAACATTAACGGTTGGTGTTGAAACGGAGAGGCAGTATGCTTGCTGGAATGCAGGAAAGAAATTTTTTACAACTTCAGGTGTCAGGAGTTTAATACTGAAACACTGCTTGGCCTCTTTATCTATGTATATAAAGTTGATGAGCGTGGTTTTTATAGAGGCTATTATTTCCACAACGGTAAAACTCTCCATATTACGAACCCTGATTGCCAGTAATTGCATAGATACATGCATACTATGTGGAGGATACATCCACTGCAGAATGCCCCTCCCCACTCCACCGGGGGCAGAACCCCTTGTGATGTGATCCCGCCTGATGATTCAGCCGTCACGAAAGTAGCGCCTTAAACCAAAAGTGGGACATGTACCAATAATTAATTGATGTGATATTATTAGGGTCTGTTGAACAAATCGGAGAGATGAGAAATGTTTACAGAATCTTGGCAGGGAAGAGATGGGTGGGTAATACTCAAATTGATTTTTGAGGAATAATTTGAATGAATAACAGGAGGTAAAATTTCGTCCTCTCCCAAGGTTTAATTGAACTCCTTTTAATGAAAACCTACGTGACTTGGATGTGTAGATTAATAAACTCGTAACTTTGGCACTAGGTGGAAGTGAGTGGTCAGTTTCATCTCCTGGCCGCTTTAGACCCGGAGAAAAATATCCAGAAAAATATCCCGTACCCATTCGATATGAGTCTGGGTGGACCCGAGATATAATCTGGACTTTCCCTGGAAGAGCGTAATCCGTGCCCGTGCCGGATATCGAATTCCCATTCCTCGGTCTTCCAAACCGTATTCCAGTCTCATACATTGTGAGGTACGCCGGATTCATTTTGGTTCACTGAACTATGTACAACCCTGCCTTGTGTCGCTGTTGGACTGAGGCTCCTTTATAGAGTGTTTGAGGCAAACAATTGCTCCATGCAGTTAGCCCTGTGATGCATGATAACAGTGTCGGACATTAGATCAATATCGCTCATTAAGGCAATTAACAGCCAGGACGCGAGCCCAGGGAGGGCAGAGAGAAGGGGGTTGCGCCCATCAAGAGAAACAAAACAAAGATGTATTGTTATGGTCTGTGAGGGATATCAGAAGGGTTGTGCAGATGCAATTCGGACAATGAATTTTTCTAACTTTTGTTCAAAGATTATTTTCATTAATATGTAGTTTTTTGTCGAAATAAATATATTATATGGGATTCATTCATTTTTTCATTCATTCACATACCGTACAGGAAATATGTTATAGCCCAGTAAACGAATGGGATCTTGAGTTTGATTCGCCTTCGTAATAGGCAGCAATGAATTTTCTGTGAAGTGTGATTTGAAATTTTAACTTGCTTTCGTACCTAAAAAATAACATATGCTTTTGAGATCACAATGCTATCTGTGCGCCTCCCTACTTCAACTTTTGAATTTGTCAATAGATTTTCACGAAAACCGGTAAGAATATAAAATGAATGGAATACATAGCATAGCATCACTTTCTGATTTTCTATAGTCAGCAATAACGACATAGCAGATGCGCAAATCTCTGTCACAGGAGTGTTGTTAGCGCTACTTAATCTGACGTCGTGAAATGACACATGGCAGCCGAATTTGCTTAAGGTTGTTGATGCAGTTTTTTTTTGTTGAATGTGGAATAACAAAATGGCGATAGTGAAAACATTTTCTTCAGTTTCCGGTTTCCTGACTTCAACTAATGTACCAAGGAAGCTAGACGTATAAAATTTGGTAAAGAGATGTGTTATAAAAATATATCTGTGCATGTGTGATGCGTAATGAAACTGTTACAAAAAAAAAAGGACTGTCTTGTTTGTACTCAACACGTGCAATATGCACGATTTTAGTATAACATTGCTCAAGAAGTAGGAAGCACAGAAAAGAAATCTTATAAATAATCCAGTCAAAACACATCTACACTCAATAAAAAAATTTTCCGCTTCAGTTGAGCAGTTCACTTTCCACATAACTGGAGCAAGGTGTCCAGTTAATCAACAAATCTCCGCCAATAAAAAGTACAAATTCTCTAACTCATTTCTTCCTGTAAATTTTTCACGGCACTCAAATCAAGAACGTAGCGTGACTGTATAACGATACTGTTATATTACAAATTCTACACGTGGCTTGATTTCTACGTGTAGTAACTTACTCGTGGTTATATTATGTATACACAAATGTATTAATTAATAATTTGATATCACCACAAAAATGTTGCCTATATCAAATGTCAGTTACAGAGTAAGTTTACGGATGATAACCAAAATTTGTTCATGATATTACAGGCTACTAGAAATGAAAATTCCTCCAAATAGCACAGTGTAAGTTTAAGACCTCAAACCACATTTGAATTATTTTACAAGATTTTCCTCGATGGGTCTTTGTGACTGCAGCCTGAAGAAGGTTTATAAAGACTAACGAAAATGCCTTTACGCTCTAACCACCAATTTAGATTTCTGAAACTAGATCAGGGGTACTCATTGACCCTGTTGACTGAGGTGTTGCGCTACAAGCCGGAAAATAGCGGATTGGATTTCCGATGAGGTCACTGGATTTTTTATTGAGGCCATATTATGTCCCTGAGGTTGACTCAGCCTCTAACAGAAATGAGTACCAGAACTATCTCCTTGC